>Ga0207661_10000021_pt1 | contig 205381 bp, 221 predicted proteins | sample KBSC713LmetaG_FD_184337 | JGI IMG/M metagenome (GOLD analysis project Ga0207661, IMG submission 184337) | Corn rhizosphere microbial communities from Kellogg Biological Station, Michigan, USA - KBS C7.1-3L metaG (SPAdes) (version 2) | ecosystem: Host-associated > Plants > Roots > Rhizosphere ...
GAAGGTGTGCCCACGCTTCTCCCAGCTGCTGGGAGGCATCTTGTCGGTGGGTATATGAAGGCCTTTGTCTTGGTTGCGTAGCCATCTCCACACCGTGGCGTCAACTGCTCGCCCCATGGCACGGATATCATGTTCGCTAACGTTGCGAATTTTTATGGTTGGTGGGATGTCGCCTTCACCTTCGTCAGCCACCACCACCGGAAGATGTACGTCAGCTGCTAGCTGGGCATCTTTAGGAATGTTTTTGTGGAGGAGCTTGGTGAAGATAGTGTTTAAAAGTTGTGTACTGCCAGGTTCCACGATAAAGGTCGTTTCCTCTATAAAAATGTCACCATCGTCCCGGCCGTCTACTTTGCGATGATTTTTTAGGTGGACGTTTTCTCCATGTATACTGCCGATGTTATTGAAGGCGCGCGCGAGGGCGAGCGGAAATGTTCCGTCTTCAAACGATTCGGCAAATTCGGGTACGTCGCGGAAGCGTTGCTCTACCCTATCGGCAATCGTGTCCAAGGTTCGCTCGAGTTTGCGCTCTCTGCGGTACTCTCTAAATGGCCCTGGATTTGGCGGCTCGGTTGTCGTGTAGCGGTAGTAGTTTTCGGCAACATACTCCGTCACTGCGGGCCATGGCGTCATATCTGGCAGGCCCAGCCCCGCATGATAGGCATCATGGAGCAACTCCCTGGGGTGAGGAGGGTTCATTTGAGGAAGGTCAAGATTCCCACTCATGATATTTATATTATAAAACTATATAGGTACTGAGTCAAGCATAGCGCAATAGTTTTTTTGGCATGACTTTTGAGCACAGAGATTTTACCGTCCAAAGAACAGCATGGCTGCTATAAACTGCTTATCATTGCCGGGCTAGCCATGCTACACTGAGAACATCAGTGGGCAATAGTGGGGCGGGCCAGGAGAGCCACATTCTAGCAAATAATGAGGCCTATCCATAACAGTTTAAAACGCGTAGTTCTCCTGGTGGTGGGGTTAGTATGTGCCACGTTTATTTTGACGCCAATTGTCCGGGCCGACGGGGGATATACCTGGGTCAATCAAACCGCGAGCAACCCCGCGATGTCTGGAGCTCTGTGGACTCGTGTAACGTCTGACGCTACTGGCCAGTATTTAGCGGCGGCAGCTGCGGGCGGCGACATTTGGACCTCCAGCGACTACGGGGTTACATGGATAGACATATCGCTTACCGACACCGCCACTGCCGGGCAGGTTTGGCAGAGTATTGTGTCCAACTCTACGGGCCAATACTTGGCTGCGTTAACCGGCGGCGGCGACATTTGGACCTCCGCCGACTACGGCGCGCATTGGACGGATATTTCGCTTACCGACACGGCTACCGCTGGCCAGCAGTGGTATTGGATTACCTCAAACGATTCCGGCCAATACCTAGCCGCCGTGAGTATAGGGCATGACATTTGGACCTCCGCCGACTACGGCGCCACCTGGACCAACCAGTCCCTCGCGAGCCCTGCCACGGCTGGCAACTCTTGGTCCCAAATTGCATCCGACTCCACCGGGCGATACCTGGCGGTAGCTGCCAGAAATGGTGACTTATGGACCTCCAGCGACTACGGCGTTACCTGGGTGGACGTCGGTCTTACCAACCCCTCAACTGTAGGGTTGGGGTGGGCGGCAATTGCTTCTAACGCCTCTGGCAAAAACTTGGCGGCTAGCGTGTTTGGCGGCGACATTTGGACCTCCGCCGACTACGGCGCCACCTGGACCGATATTGGCCTTACCGACACAGCTACCGCCGGGCTGGGATGGGGTAACATTGCTTCCAACGCCTCCGGCCAAAATCTGGTGGCTGCTGCCTGGACGGGTGACATTTGGACTTCCAGTGACTACGGCGCCACGTGGGAAACCTCCACTGCCGGCACGGCATTTGCCAACCAGCTGTGGTACGGCCTTGCATCCGACGCCTCCGGCCAGCACCTAGCGGCCTTAACCTTTTTTGGCGATATTTACACAGCCAATAACCCCGCTCTCGCGCCGCCTCCGCCGCCCGACCCAGCGGTAAGTACGCCTGTACGCATAACTACTACCAGCGGCGCCCAGCAGCATGTCTATATTACGGGCGCAAGCGCGCCTGCCGCCCCGGCGGCCCTTGCACCGGCCGTGGCCGCCACGCCAGATTTGCCCCGGGTCACTATTACCCAGACAGCCACTAAACTGCCCGCTGCGATAGCCGCACCCTTAAGCCACAGTCCCTGGAAAAGGTTGAGTATATCTGGCTTTTTGCTAGCCAGCATAATTATTATAGGTATTATTTTGCGCAAGCGTTCAGGTCGAGCACGGTCGAGCGGTAGTTAATCTACGCAAAAATGTAATTAAACGCTACCTGCGCCATTAGAGTCGTTTCCCGCCTAAGCGACTCTAAGCTTTGAGGCTATAGCGCGCTAACGCCGGCGATTCGGTACTCTGTAAAGCCTTTTTAAAGTGGTCGATAGGCTCGTGGCGGTAGGCGCCGGAGCTATCGTGGTTCGGGTCATGAAAGACCACTTCTTTAGGGGTTATTTCAATTAAAACTACCCGATGGGCGGAAAATCCTGCTTGGTGGTTTAACGCCCGAGAGTTGAGCACAACATCACAAATGCCGGGTTTTTGGTACTCGTTCAGGACGTCTTCCCAGGTTGGCTTTTTGCGGGTATAGGTAAGGTTCGGGTGGGCAAAGGCCAGCTTAATGTGGCGCGTTACCGCGTTAAGGTCGTAAGTATTTTCTTGGTACCATTTAAATTCGTCTGGGGGCAGCGAGTTTTTGAGACCCGTAACACCTTGTTCTAACCACGCCTGGTAATCAATCACGTCGTAGTCGGTTATATGTACGCCGTGATCCATAAGCCATTTCCATACCGGGAATTCCCACACAATGTAGTTTTTGCGCCACTCGGCGATTTTCCCCAGTTGCTCAAAGGTTATATCCGCATCCGGCAGCAAATATTGGGCTATCGTAGTGTAACAAGCGAGCGCGCAGGCATTGCCAGGGTTACCGTGGTAGGGAACTTGTCTCATGTATATATGATAGCAAAGCAGCAATTCCTGGGTAGAATCGACTTCGTGTTGGGGGATAAAAACCACCCACAACTTTGGCGGCGGCATTTTTATAGCATGCATAACCCAGCCTATTTACGCCCTATCAGTACCGTCCGATAGCTCTTTTCGGACCTTGTATGGGTCGTTTGTGGGCGCGCAGCCTACATCACCTCTACCAAACTCCTAACCTCTGGATATTTATACGTCCCGGCGTCTAATTTCCTTATACCTGTTCGGCATACGGTGGATTATGTGGTATTACTAATAATCGATGCAGGTGCCCAACTCAGCCGACCAACCAGATTTTGATATTATCCAGTTTGAGGCTGCGGCTCAAGCTCGTGCCCGCGAGCTAACGACCGAGGTCGGTAGGCTCGCAGTACTAAATTCCGAAGACGAATCCGACTGGCTGCCAATGAGAGGGGCGCAATATACCGTGGCGGACGGCGTCCAAGTAGCGCTCCGGCACGAGACCTGGCCGGGAAATCCCAAAAAGATCGCCGTAAAGGTGAGGGTAACGCAACCCCCGGTAGAAATGTTGGGCCACGATGGACAGCTGCGCCGCGTCCAGCTCACGCGTTTTATAATGCATCCATCGTTAGTGGCTAAAACAAGCCCCGACCCCGTAGAAGGGCTCGAAGAATACTCCTCCGAAGTTCCCGTGCTCGAAGAGTTGGATTGGGAAGTGCGGATGGCAATAGCCGAAGCAGGAGTAGTAGATCGCATGAGCCCTGGGTATCGTCCGGGCGAATTGATTTTGGCCGGTACGTCCGCGCTTGTTGAGTGTAAGCTGCCTAATAGCCCTAACTTTCGCACCGAACACTACTCGGCACTCGCCACCAGGGACGCCCGCTTGGCACACCAAGCCGCGCTTCGCCATGCGGGCCAGCCCCTCGAGCCGGTGGCGTACAGTATCGCCGAGCACAAATTCCTTATGGCACTTCTACAGTCCATTGGCCCCGCTACGTGCCCGCCCGAACCACTAGGCAGGGAGTTTGACGAAACGTGGCGGGACCCTCTGCCAACGCTTCGTGACTGGTCGCCCGAAGCCTAAGGCTCTGCCTAACAAGGCCAGCACACTAGCAAAAGTTAAACGACCGTAGACCCTGAAAAGTCCTGGAACTTAGGAAGAATCGCATCTTTGGAGCCATTAAGAATGGCTTTTTGGCACCACATTATAAAGTCGCAGAAAACCCCGGTGGAGAATGTAAAGCCAATGCCCGTGCCGTACTCATCGTTGACGATTGTGAGCTTGCCAGGGATTTTGCTCCTATCAACAACCGCAAGCATGTAGCAGCCAGCCATTTGCGCATAGCCCTGATAACTGTCTTCGGCTTGCTGGCTTCTTTTGGGTCCCAGCGCTTTATATTCTTTGTGTAGCGAAGCTAAGATACTGTCGATTAACTTTAGGGACTCAAGAGAGTAGTCGAGCTTTATGCCATTTTTAGCCGCGTCGGCCACGAGCATCGGCGTAAGCTTTTTATATATTTTTCTCACCTGATCTTCGCTCGATGACCTTCCAAACATGCTCCGGCTCCCGTATATTGCTATGCTTTGATGTTCTTAATAATCATATGATAACAAAAGACATCTTCACCAGGCCTTGAGTTTTATCGTACTCGGGGCTTTTAAGCATTAAAAGGGCTCAGGCTAGGGAGAGAGGAAAAGTCGCCGGCTTACCGGACATTTACCGTCCGCTTGCTATAGTCCCTTGTTGCCTTCGGTGTGCAGTTCGACCACAAGGTCGACGGGACCCACCAGCGGCATGACCTTTTGGTCGATATTCTAAGAGGCCTGAGGCGTGAGCTTTTTAAAGAATGTGTCGATGGCGTCTGCTGCGGGGTTAATGAGCTTGGGGTCGTCGTAAAAATCTATCTGGCCCTTTGACTCCAGCCATAACTCTTGTTTAGGGGCGGTTACTGCAGCATAAAACTTTTTGGCCCACGATGGGGCAAGGGCGTGCTCGGAGTGCACAATAAGCACCGGCACGGTAATGGTTGGCGCCACACTCTGGCTATCATATGGCAGGTTGTAGGCGTTGGATTGCACGGCGTAGCCGTTTACATAGTTGGGTACGGCTCCGCGCTTGGTGCCGTAATATTCGTAGGCTTCGGTGAGCGGCATGGCCACGTCGCCGTTATGCGGTCCGACCGCTGGAATAGTTTCGGCTTTGGCGCCGGCGCGCCATTGTGCTTCGGCTGCTTTGCCGCGGTCTATGCTGGCTTGGTAGGCGTCTCCCATTTGTTTTTTTGTGTCGGCGAGGTCTTTATATACTCCGGCCACTCCCGCAAAGGCTTGAAAAATCTTATCTTCGGCCACTGCCCGGACCATATAGCCCGCACCGGCGCAGATACCTACGGCAAACACCGGCAGGTCGGCAAAACGCTCATCGGCATGCAGGGCATGGGCGGCGGCCTTCATGTCTTCTATTTTGGCCAAGGGGTTTTCGAACTGGCGGGGCTGGCCCTCGCTCTCCCCAAAGTAACGGTGGTCGAATGCCAGCGCTACGTAGCCGCGCTCGGCCAGTGCTTGGGCATATACTCCAGGTGCCTGCTCTTTAACTGAGGTAAGCGGCCCGGTCGTCACCACCACGCCCTTGGCCTTGCCTTCCGGCACAAAAAGGTTCCCCACGAGTTTGTCGTCACCCACGTTGAATGTAAAAGTTTGCATTATCCATCCCTCCTGTTTAGATATTTTTTGCCAAGCGTACCGAGCAGCTTGCGCTGCCTTATGTTCGGTACCGCTTGGGGACCAGATATACGAGCGCCAAAAAGGCATGTATGGCCAAGCTCAGCCACACATTAACAAACGCCAATGCCGTAGCCACGGCGTACATACTGGGGCCGAGCGCAAACTCTTGGGTTATTGCTCGCACGTGGCCGTCATCTGCTTCGGGCTTGAGCAGCCGCCGATTATGGGCGGCGTAGCGCCACAACAAGTTGTAGGCAATAGCCGTGCAGGTGAGTATTGCACCATAAAAAGCCGTGGCCGCCACCTGGGCACTCGGCGTGAGTAAATAGTCGGCAAGCAGCGAAGTGGTAAAAGGAATGAACGCCGTAAACAAAAGCAACAAAATATTGAGCATAATAAATACGTGCGTGACGCCCCGAATGTAGCGAAAAATGTTATGGTGGCTGGCCCACATAATGCCGATAATCAAAAAACTGAGCGCGTAGGCCAAATACGTTGGCCACTGTCGGCCCAGGGCATTCCACAAACCCAGCTGGGCAGTTAGCTCGTGGGCAGGAGCGTGGATATCGACAACCAGCAGGGTAATAGCCACTGCAAACACGCCGTCGACAAATGCTTCTAGTCTATTGGTTGTGCTCATGGTTTGCCCGCGCATAGAATCTAAATTAGCAGATTTTTTTGTATTCGGCAAAGTCCCAAGTTTGGAGGAATTTGGCTCCGCCTGCCTGCCCGCTTTTATAAAGAAACTGCTGCTGCGCCGGCGTGATATCAAAATTAGTAGCGGTAATTTTGTCTGTATCAACAAATATTGTGCGGCGCAGTGTGCAAGGGTCGTCGATGTGCATTTGGTCGTGGGCGTTGGTAGCCGTGGAGAGTATGGCCTTAGAATAGCTGACTATGCCGCTCGTTGGGTTAGGGATGGACCCGGGCGCTGGCTTGGCCGAAAGTTTGATGCCAAAAGTCGGCCAATCGGCGGTGCTGTCGAACAGGTCAATGGGAAAGTTGGACAGCAAGCCGCCATCCACCAAATAGCTGTCTTTTAACCTTGCGGGTTGATAAAAGAAGGGGATAGACATGGACCCGCGTACGGCTTCTGCCACCAACTGCTGGTCTGGGTCAAGGCCGTACTTTTGGTAGTCCCAGGGCAAGCGCAGCATGCGGCCCTGCGATACGTCAGACACTACAACTACCAACTTGTAACGCTGCTCTGGCGGTAGTGCTTTTGCCCAAGGCTCGGTGAGCTTTAAGTCGGCAAATGTCCGAACGCCTAAGTTTTCTAGCTGCCCTGCTAGCCACGCGCGCAAATAATCACCCTTATAAATCCCCTTGGTAAGTGCAATAGACACGGCCTCGCCCGCTTTGCCAAACTGCGCTAAAAAGCTTTTGTCCCGGAACTGGGTGTAATCCAGACTTTGCATGGTCTGTATGAGTTTGTCGGTTGGCATTCCCGCTGCCACCAGCGACCCGACGATCGCGCCCGCACTCGTGCCAGCGACCCGCCGCACGCTATACCCTTTTTTGGTCAGGGCCTCAATGGCCCCCACCAGTCCTATACCTTTTACTCCACCGCCTTCCAGCACAATGTCGCACCACGTCGTTTGCTCACCCATGATGCTTTAATTGTACCGCGCCTCATTTATCCGGGCAAATGGCTTGTATTAAAAGACCGTTGTCGCTACAAAGACGTAGCGATAGGGGCTGCCGCGCTACTGTCGGTTGTCGTCTGGGGGTGTCCAAGTGCTTGTAAGAAATCTGCAGGCAGGGTAGCGCGCAGGTCTTCGGCGCGGTATGTATGCAGGCGTTCACTGGTGGTCAGGTAGCGCTCCAGTTTGAGGTAAACATTTGCCAGAGTTGTTTTGTCTTGGGCCGAAAGATTTGCAGTGTCATGATGAGAAGCGGTGACCATCCGAACGTCGTCCATAATCTCATCGACATCCTTAGGTTTAGAGACGAGCATACTCACGGCCACTACTACATCTACAAACGATGCATTAGCCGGCAGCCGTAACGACCCGCGTCCAGCGGCATAAAAACCAATCCCTGTCCGCAAAAATAATATTGCCACTACTAAGAAGGGCCAAACCGAAAAGCTGCTCTGGGCGTAGCCAGAATAAGTAAAGTAGACTTTAGTGGTAAATTCGTGCGCTGCCGTAAAGCCTAAGGCCACCAAGGCAAAAATAAGCCAGAGCATAGCCGGTTTATACATAGCACCAATCACTTTGCGAACGCGCAGTGCAAGCATACACGAGACAGCACTCAGCGCCAGCGACCATCCAATTGGCGCAAAGAGCAGCTTATAGGTGTTGGCCGACACCGGAAGCTCCGGGTGGGGCAGGAAAGCGACAATTGCTGCCAGAACGAGTGCGCATAAAAAGGCGTAGAGTAGTGTGTTCCAAACTGACTGTACATCAAGCGACCGCGCAAAGGTCCGCACTCCCCAGTACATGCCCATGGCCCCGGCAAAATAGGGGGCGACAATAAAGGCGCTCGTTACCACGCTATTTCGGCTCAGGATATCGGTAAAAACTGATAGCGAAGGAACAAGTTGGGAGAGGCTAAATAAAAGGATGCCCACCGACAAAAAGGCGTAAGCTCGCTTGAGTGCCGGTTTAAAATTGTGAAACCCGGCTACAAAATATACGGCCGCACCCACTTGTGCAATACTCGACGCAAAGGCGATGGCTAGTACTGGCGCGACTCCAGCTGCCTTTATGTCTGGAAAGAAAAGGAACGCGGTGGATGCCAACGCGGCGGTAAAGATCAAAAACCCTACAAACTGCAAATATAATGTCAATTTACTGGTGCCCATGCGACTAGTTTAGGTTTTTGTATGCTTTACCGCAAGTGCTTATTGCAAAAATCGTTTATTTTCGTGCAAAAAAGCATCTTAAATTAGTGCGCTGGAACGTCCGCCCTTGGCTGGTGATGCCGACAAGACGTAGCTCCTGCAGAACAACAGCGCGCTATTCCGGCCGCTAGAATTTTTAAGCAATTGTGGGAGGCGTTGGGGCGGGCGGGGTATTACTGTCGATTGGTGTAAGTGTATCTGAGCGATTGCCCTGCTTACGACGCCTAATGAACCACCATCCTCCTGCTATCAGTGCTACCGCTGCCAGGCCGGCTACAATCCAAAACCATCCAGGGGTGCCCTTGGGCTTGCTTTTAGTAACAGCAGGTGACTTAACAGTAGCGGCTACTGCCTTAACAACAGTAAATGCGGCTAAGGTCGATCTGGTAGAGGTTTTGTTTGTGGTTGGGTCTGTTACCTCGGCCTCGACATGATGAGAGCCGGGCTCTAGCCCTGTTACTGCATACGACCATGCCCCTGTTGCATCGGCGGTAACTGTTGCTTCCCTGGGGGTTGAAAATATATAGAATTTTACGACACCATTGGCCACGGTCGTGCCTTTTAGTACGAACGGCTGATTTTGGGTAACTTTAAGGTCGCTGCCAGCAGTAGCGAGTGTTTGACCATTAACTTCTAAGGTCGTTGTTTTGGGAGCTTCGGGCGGAGTGGGCTCAGGTGTTGGCATAGGAGTGGAGGCTACAGGAGCCGGCTTAGGGGCTGCTGCGACAGGTGGGCTTTTAAAGGTAACTGTTACGGTCTGGTTTAGTTCGGGGTTGTATCCAGACTGATTGGTAACGGTAATGGATTTGGCTTCGGCGGCGGTGGAAGACAGTGTGAAACTGCCTCTGCCGTCCGCACCAGTTTGAATAGCATCGTGACCCCCGTCCTTGGCTAACCCCGAGGTGGTATTGCCGGAGCCTGTGACTGTAACCCAAAAATAACTACTCGTCGGATATTTATACGATTGCGACCCGTCGGTACAGGTAAAGGAATGTGTGTTCACGCCTATGCCGCCGTCCTCGTTACAAGCATATTCGTAGGCGTACAAAGATAAGGTTACGCTGTTGCCAACCGTGACACTAGAGGCGGAAGTGGTAAGTTCGAGATTCGAAGATATCCCTCCTCCTGCGAATGTTTGAGCCGGAAAGAGCAATAAGAGCCCGAGTGCTGAAATTACGGAACGAAGGCAGTTAATTTTTTTCAACTTTATCTCCTTGATATATGTGACGACAGCATAGTAACGCAAGCGCAAGCTTTATGCAAACCGCAGTCGAGGGTGGTTGCAAGAAGTTGATTTGCCTCGTGTATATAGTGTCTGTTGGGTGCATGCCGGACTATATGTGCTATGATTCTTACAATAATGCTTATGCAAAAGCTCAAACGAACACTTGCAGCGCTAATATGGTTATTCAAGGGTCGTCCCAGGATTTTTGGAGTTGTTTTAGTGTCTCTGGTGCTTGTAGTCTCGGGGTCTGTGTATCTGGTGCTGGCACATCGGCAATCCAGGAAGGCGGCCAGCACTCAGGCTAATTCCGCGTTTAAAATCCCGGCAAAAGCCTATAAGAACCTAGAGAAGAAAACGAAGGGCGAATGCGCCGGGGTTTTTAAGGTGGCTAACTTGGAAGCGACCAAAAGTAATTATTGTACGCACGGACCAGAGGTGCCAAAGGTAGCATATCGCAACGCGGTGCGAACCGGGCAGGAAATAAAAGTTCCGGGGGAAGGCGTGCAATGCACCGGCGATAATACCTCGGGGCCGCGCGTACAAGCCATTTACGCCTATGCCGCAGACCAGCCCGACCGATATGCCGAGCTGAACGCGCACTTTCAAAGCATAGCCGACAATGCCAGCAACGCCGTAGAAGCTTCAGCTCAAAAAACCGGTGGTCACGCCAAGCTAAAATGGGTAACCGATGACAGCTGCAATATTGTGGTTGCGAAAGTAAAGATGCGGGCTACGCAAGACGACTCATTCAGCGAAACCATCAACGCCGTGCAAAAAGCTGGCTTTGATGACCCGAGCAAGAAATACCTTATCTGGACCGAGGCGGACCTAGTATGTGGTATCGCTACCTTCACCACCGATGACCGGGCAGACCCCAATGCCAACTACAATAGTATCGGCACATCGTCTTCTTACGGCCGGGTCGACCGGTCTTGCTGGGGGGAATCCGAACTGCACGAGATATTGCATACCTTGGGTGCTGTACAAGACTCGGCGCCGCATTCCACGAAAGCCGGGCACTGCACGGATGGCTATGACGTGATGTGCTATGGCGATGGCGGTCAGGGCACGCAGACCGCTAGCTGTAGTGCCATCATTGACCAGTACCTGCTGGACTGTAACAATGATGATTATTTCAACGCCAACCCAGCAGTGGGTTCCTACCTGGCGACTCATTGGAATGTATTCAATAGCAATTATTTGATTACCGATAAAACCAAAGCGCCCGACCCGACAGATACTACTCCGCCGCCCAAGCCATATGGTGTAGAGGTGTTCGATATCCGGCAAGACGGCTTTAGGATTAAGTGGAAGCTGCCTAGTACCGATGACATTACAAAAATTCAGGTAGAAATAAATAGAGCGGCAAAAGTGGTGTTGTTGAGCCCGGTAACCGAAACGTATTCGTTCGGCACGCTCAAGCCGGGCACCACATACAAGGCTCGTGTTGTTACCTTTGACGAAAACAATAACCAGTCGGCAAGTGACGAAGTGAGCTTTACCACACTTGCGACCCCGGTGCAGACATTGGGTTCGATAGTTCCACACGACCTAAAGGTTAAATCGATCAATGGCTCGGTTGTAACCCTGACTGCGATTATCGACCGCGTGCCGGATAGCCAAACCGAATATATCATCTGGCGTTCAACGGGTGTGGGGCGTGGGTCGTATAGATTCTCGCCCACCGACACGCCCAAAACGTATGAGTTTGTCGATGAGTTTGTATATCCTCAGACCGTTGTTAGTTACCACCTACGGGTACGCCATGACGATGGGAGTGAGATAGCCCGTACCGATGAGATACCGCTGGGCTTTACGGGCACTCACGAGAGCAACCCGCCGCCGGCTCCAACTGGGTTCGCGCTCAAACCATATCTGAACGGGAGCGGCTACTACGTGGAATATGACCAGATGGTCGATGATAGTGGTATTGTGCATCACTATGGCTATACCGTGACCGGGCCAAGCGGCTATGCGTACACTTTGTCTGAATCTGGCCGAACCCTATCTCCTCCCAACCTGCAGTCTGGCGGGCCGTACACAGTAACGGCGCGTGTATTTGATATTTGGGGGAACGCTTCCACTACCTCGGTCAATGATTTTACGATTCCGTAGGGGTTGATTTGTCGGTGTTCTGAGCAATAATCAGTCTGATATTGCAACAATGCGTGAGGTATTTTGACTGGGGGTAGGTTCCTCAATTGGTACGCCGTGCTCTCAGCTTTCATTCTTCTCGGGCAAGAAGACCAGAGCGGCTTAGTGTCACGCCTACCATAAGGTCGTCACCACAATTATTGACCCGCTGGATGTGCCGTACTGTTTGGCATCCGAAGATGATAAGGTGAGGGCGGGTTGCTACCCTCAACGCTGCTTAGCCAGGCCGCTTCTACGAAAGATCTGCAGCATGCATAATTCTTGAACGTACCTGGGGCCATATTATAACCACCCAGTGCGCTACTGCTCGATGAAGCGATAGATATGTGAAACGAATTCTCAATTTTTTAATTTATGCCGAGGTTACCAAGAGTTCTTATTCAAAAAAGACAAGAGCATTGCTGATGTTTACAATTACCGGTGCGCCGGCACTGAAATCTACCTGCAGCCATAGGCTGGTTACCAGCGCGTCGTTGGTGGCGGCGGTAGTAAGGTTGAGCCCGATTTGGGCGTTGTCGATATCGGTGTTTGTCCAGGCTGAGGCGCTACCGGGCAGGGTATATAGGGTGAGCGGATACACACGCGGGTCGGCGTTGGCCAAACTAGTCCAAGCGGTACTGATGGGCGTAATTTCGGTGCTTTCGGTGACTGTCCCGCCGGCAGCAGCCTTAACGCGTACTTTAAAGCCACTCCAGGTGCTGGCGGTAAAACCGCTGTAGCGTACGCCCACAGCCGCCATATTGATGGTGTCGTTAACACTCAGTCCCGAATTATCTATATTGTAATCGTCGATTTGCCCGGCTGTTTTGGAGCGCACCGCGGTGGTGCTATCGTCCGGTGGGGTTTGTCTTAAACTGGAATAGTTTGTAGCGCCCGAGCCCAGCCGGGTCCAGTTAGTGTTATCGCCCGCGGCTGTGGGCCATAAATGAATTATGCCCCCCGCGCCCGGGTAACTGTTTTGTGCGGTGCCAGAAGTATCGTTAACAGCAACGTCATCAAAATAAAGGTCGGTTGTGCAGCTACTGATGCTGCCCCAGGTTACTTTCGCCCAAGCGCCTTGCAGGCTGTTGGCGCCAGTTGCGAGTATGGAACCATCGATGCTTAGTTCTAGCGTTCCGGCGCCAGTAGCGTCAGTTTTAAACTCTATTCGGTACCATGTGTCCAGGCTTAATACTGCACTGGCGGAGCCGATTGCCACGCCACTGGCTTTTAGTAATGTGAGCGTACCTGTTGTCGATAAACTGACCGATCCCACGGTTGAGTTTGCGGTGTTTTGGTAGCGAATAACATGCGTAGGAGTGCTTGGATAACTCGCAATTCGCAGATACACACGCGTGAAGCCAACAATTGTTCTGTCACTTGTAAAAACTGCTTTGCGCCAAAACCCGGTCGAGGCCACCGGGTTTGCGCGGCCGGCATATTTGCCAGTACGCACCGGTGTGGTTACAATCGCAACAGTGCCGGAGTTGCTGCTTTGCTCAACATTATCGGTGTTGCTGCTCAGCTCGTAGCCATCCGAAAATAATCGGCTCATATTAAATTAAAATCCTTTTACAAAAGCTACAACATCCCAAATACTGTCGGTGCCATTGTAGACGGCGCCGATGTAGTCGGTTTTTCCGGCGGTTGCCGATAGTGTAATGCTTGGCAAGTCGGTGCCAAAGCGGAAGCCGGTTACGTCGAGGGTGAGCGAGGAGCCTCCACCCTGCTTGACACGCCACAAGGCCTTTTGCCCCGCAGTTGGATTTGTGGGCACACTGAGCGTCCGGCTCTGTCCGGCTGCCAGAGTAACCGTAAAAATATTGCCTTGGCTGGCATCGGTGGTGATGGTTGCAGCATCGGTCAGTGCCACAATAGCCGAACCTTGCAAAATTGGCTGTACTAATGCCCTGACGTTATCGATGCCAAGGCGGAAGTTGTTGTAGCTGATGTTTCCGGTAGCTACATCGGTCACCATGGTAGATGTTAAACCCGTTGCCGTGTTGTTTAAGAAGAAACTGCCGGTTACGGTAGTGCTGGCATTGGAAATAGCGTGGTCCATAAGACCTGGACCGGTGCCAGTCTCGTTTATTATGGAAACTCCATTGTAAAAGTAATTGTGCTCAATGCGATGATTACTGCCGGTGGTGCCGGCCGCAAACACAATACCCGACTTAGCACTGCCGCCGCTCAGTGCCGTGTTTGAAATGCGATTGCCGACTATTGTTAAGTTGGTGGCATTGTCGGATATATAAATACCGGCCGAATCGGTTGCTTCGATGGTGTTATTGGCGATAACCAGGCGGTCGGGGTCGTACACGCGTACGCCATAATCTCCCCAGCAATGTCGAAACACATTACCGCTGATCTCGTTGCCCTCGCCCACACCGCCGCCGCTCGGCAGTGAGCCCCAAACGACAATGCCGGTTTTACAATATGACGCCGCGTTGCTAATAAAGTGGGTGTCTGTCGATCGAGTGGTGTAGCCGGCGCTCTGACAAGATGAAGCCGAATTACCGATAAAGGTGATCTGCGAGCCAATTTGGTGCGTATCGAATGCCGTTTCGGAGGTCTCGCTGGCTACACAGTTGGCGATCACGAGGTTATGCGGTCCGCCAAATTTGCCGCCCGTACCTCCGGTAGTAAAAGCATGGCGAACGCGCACAAAATGGCACGATTGAACATTGAGCAGTTCGGTGGCAAGTTCGGCCAGTACGCCATAGCCCAGCTGGCCCGTGGCCGGAACATCGGTAAAATCGTAAAAAGCACTGTCGGCAATATTTACATCGTAGCAACTCGTAACGCGCATACCGGCAAAGTCGCTGTTTTGAAGCTGAACATTACTTATGCGTATGCTTTGACAGAAAGTAAAGTGCATGAGTGCGGTGGCATGGGTAGTGCCTTGGTCGGTATTTTTTATAGTAAGATCGGATATGCCGGTGTTCGAAACCATTGTAATAGGCGCAATGGTCGGGGTAGAGGAATAATCGTCGCGCACAATGCCATATATAGTTATTTGCGATGCCGAGTCGACCGATTTTATACGGGCCAGCTCGCCCTTAAAACGGGTCGGGTAGTTGATGTAGTAGATATCCTGCGAGGAAATCATAATAAATTGGCCAACACTTAAGCCAGCCGTCGAGCTTATGCCGGTTATAATCGAAACGCCGTGTGTAGCCGCCGAGCAAGCAAGGGCTGTGCCCATAGTGCCGGCGACTTCCATAAATGCCGCGCCACTGCCACCGCTGCCAGCGGCAGCTGGCCAGTAGGCTTGTAGAATAGTTGTGGCCCCGCGCCCCGCGCCCCGCAAAAAAACGTTGGTGCCCAGGTTTATGCCAAGTGTCGAGATCTTGTAGGTGCCGCCTGGCATAAACACGACGCCGCCCCCGGCAGCGGTGGCTGCAGCAATTGTGCTTTGGATGAATGGCGCGTCGTCTGTAACTCCGTCGCCCGTCGCGCCGTAGTCCTTTACATTAAAGACCGTGGAGCTAGCAGCTAGCGTAACGTCAACCCGCTCACTGCCGCTGTTGTCGGCGGTTGTGAGGGTAACGCCTGCTCCCTGGATAAAATTAATTGCCCGCCGCGTGCCAATAGTAGTTCCAGCCTTTTGGACTGTTACCCGGGCATTGGCGTCGATTGCGCCCGTTATGTCAGACCATGTCCGGTCACCCCGTAAGAAGGTACTACTGCTTGCGCCTGATCCGCCCAGTTGAGGCGTGGGGATTTTGGCGGAGGCGTCGAGTGCTGCATAACCACTCACTTGACCTTTGTTGCTGGTTTGCTCGGCGCCGTTTATTAAGGTACTCTTTTTTAATGAGCCGTCGGTGTTATGCTCGACAGACAAAAAATCATTAAGAATATCACCCCAAATATCGTTATCCGAACCAGGAACAGGGAGTCGTGCCATGATGTAATGTGGCCTTGTTTATGTACTTTTATGAGCCGTGCTGTTTCATCATCCAACCGTAAGTCTAATCCATTGCAATTGATTAGTTATGAACTCCTGTAGATTTATTGCAGACCCTCTATGCATGAGCTTTTCGCAAGGACTGTTTTGAAATCCAATTTAGCGATTGGGTCGAGACTTTATTACTCGTCATTAAGTTGGGATTATGCTGGGTAGTGTTTTGAGGAATCTCTTTAAGGCTGAACACCAAAAGCTGATGGGAAGAAATCTACTGGCAATAAGGGCGTTTTTATAAGTGCCACACGCGAAAACTTAGCCATGCCCGTGGTGGAGCCGTCATGTAAAATCCTATCCACGCGCATATTGCCGTACGCTTCAAAGTATTCGCCATGATCAGGATGTATACCGGGTTCATTGAGGCGAACAAAGTAGCAGGTTGCATCGGCAGGATCAAAGTTGTCACGTACGTATTCACGTATGGTTGCCCTGCGCCAGGCACGTGCTTCAGCGCCAACGACATGACTCAATGCATCGGCCATAGTGGCAAGCTTGGCGTTAGGGGCTATGCATATATAGCGGCGACCCGGGCCTAAGTTGACGCCAAGGTAGCGGGTTATATCCGGCCACGCATCGATATGGAGACCTACCCTTTCTTGTGTTTCTTGTTTGACGGTGGTAGATAATTCGTTCGCGAAAGATACAGTAACTGCTAGTTCGCCGAATACATTCGGCCCTATTTCCAACGGCATCCACTCGTCGGACTGTTCATCGTATGCCTGAATGGCCGTTCGGCCAATTGTAGGTGGTACATGGAACAGACGTATCGCTTCTGGGTCGTCATACGGTACCGCAATATGATCTAATTCTTTAGAAGTCGGACTGCGTAATGGCCCAGTTGGGATAACCGCACCTTCTAATACATAGCCGCCAGCCTGTAGCTCATTTGGCTCGGCCAGCCGGAGGCTCGAAACGCGTATGCGCGGCTCCAAGTCTATCGGGTTATGGGAAGCAATATGAAATTCAGACATGATATAGTTTTTGCCAGCCAGCTATCCTACCTAGCGGCCCGAAAATGATATTAGCAATGGGCAATCACGATGTGACAGACTTTGGGCAGGCGTTGTCTGGGTTGTCGTGATAGGGTGTTCGGCCAGTACTCTAAATAGTACCTAAAAACAGGAAGGCTTATCAAGAGGAGTCTTTAATTATGCTTGGCTGGGGAGATAGTTCGTAGTCCAAATCTCCACTGAGGATGAAGCTGAGCTACCTGACGGCAATCGTGAAATCAAGGATTTATTGAGCGAAGAAGATGACGATGCCTAGCTTCGTTCAGCGCATGGATTTATGGCGTTCGTTCGTCAACCCGCTCAAAGGTTGCATTAAAATTTTCTACCGAGCGATAAGTCATGCACGGTACTCCTTTACACCCCGACCTTGTAAAGAGGAGAGGTGTAAAGACGATGACCTTTTCCTTAGTACGTGACGATGGGCCAGTACAAGAAAAGGCCGTTCGATATTTCTTACTACTAAGAGGTACGTCCTTTTAGTCTTAGAACGTACCTCTTAAACTTAAACCAAGCTACTAATAGTAGGTTACGGAAGCGTCTACCGTGGAGTCATCGACCCGGAAGGTCATGTTGGGAGCGTGGTTCTTTACTTGTGCACGTATCATGTAGGTGCATAGTGCGTCCTTATTGTCAACAGGGCACCTTACCGCAGCGGTCCGCGTAAATGCATTACTCTCCCAAGCGCTGGCATCCGTCTGGCTATTTGCCCAGCTAAACGAATCTGGCTCTGGGGCGTTCGGTTGACCTTCGGCGTCGTTAATCAACACACGTCCCTGACACCACTGGCTGTCCGAGGTTGCGACAGTACAACTGACTTCGGCGTCAGTCTTGACAACTACTAGGGCGGACTTGCCTCGAGGAACCGACACTGTAAAGCTGCCACACTGCATATTTACCCAGTCGGTATTCGTATAGTTGGTTGCGGTATTGTTGGTGTACACTCTGCTCTGTACAGAGGCATTGGTAGCTGAATAGAATTTGCAGTCTGGGGCTGCCGCCGCCACCTGGGCCTTGGCATCAAGCTTGGCATTGGCCTCATCCTGGCCGTTCTTGGCGATGTTTGTCGCCGCGAATACTGAACCACCGCCTAGTACAAACACGCTGAGCATGCCAGCTGATATTAATAGTTTTTTAGTAATTGAGGTTTTCATAGAATTACTCCGCATACAATTGTTATATGAGTTGTCTATCGTGAGCTCAGCGATATATACCGATTATTGCAAACGAATATTATCTAAGCATTACGATAACGCTATAAATTATGTACGATCATGAGAAACTAACCGGAAGTTAGAATAGTGCTCTTGTAAGTGACGCTGAGCCAAACAAAAATATGAGCGTGCCTGAAGTTTTGCCGATACCAGCCATTATCCTGCAGCTGATCTCGTGAGGGACTAGGCTCACTATACTAGTGTCACCACCACAGCGTCGAGCCCAAAAAGACGCCACATACTAGTAGGGGCGAATCGGCATAGCCTCCACTGACGCCCAAACCTGCAGAGATACCCAGGAAGAACATTATCGTAGCCGGGTTGGTAACGGTCAGGTCGAATGTAGACAGATAATTTTGTAGATTGCTTTCATCTTGGGCGATTGCTTGGCTGGGGCTCGTGGACATATTCCAAACTTTTAGTCTATTCTTCCGGCTAGTCCCGCAGCTTTCATTGCCTCTTCAACCGGTTTGTCTTCATGGACAATCTCGCGCAATGCAATCGTCACTTCCTTGCCTTCGTCGCGCTGGAATAAATTTCGGCCTACGCAGACTCCTGCCGCTCCGGCTTGAGTTACTGCATAAGCCTTTTGCAGAAATTCTGGAATGGGAACTGTTGGGCCGCCCGCCATCAGAACGGGCACGCCTGAAGCGCTTTCAACGACTGTTTTGAACGACTCGGTGCTCCCCGTAAATGATGTCTTGACCATATCAGCACCCAATTCTACCCCAACCCTCACGGCATGGCGCACAAGTTCGGTATATTTTTCGGGGCTACTCTTTAGTAAATTGAGATAGTTTTCGTCTTCGCCTGTAGCTTTTTCACCACGTGCATACATGATGGCGAGGAGCGGCATCCCGAAGCGCTCACAATCACGTGACACATCTGCCAAAATTTTGAGCATTTCCGTCTCGTACTTTGAACTAATGTTAACATGCACAGCTACAGCATCGACGCCCATCTGGACGGCTTGCTCCACTGTGCCGACTTGGACTTTGCGCGTATGGGTAGCGCGGGTCGTACTGGCCGTTAGGTTCATGAGCGTTGGACGGCCGGCTAAAATATCGGCGTGCCTTGTGAGCAGGCCCCGAAACCCAAGAATGGCATCAGCGTTTCCGGCTTTGACTTGTTCGATTTTTTGATCGACACCTCTTAAGCCATCTTCTGGCCCTGATAGCAGGATGTCGTCAAGCATTACAATGACAGCTTTGCCTGAAGAATTATTAAAGATTCTCGAGAGACGGATGGCTTTACCGGTCATTTACGTGTAGCCATAGCAGATTTGAAATTTTATAAGACATGCTTACAGCATATCGGATAGGAGAATAGAGAACAATGAACGAAGAATTGCGTAAACAAAAAGAGGCTTTGAATAGCCTCAATTTGACAAATGAAGTAATTATTGCTTGGCTGGGGATGAGGGATTCGAACCCCCGATCCTGGGACCAGAACCCAGTGCCTTACCACTTGGCCAATCCCCAACGACAGGTTGGATTGTAGCAAAATATGCGCGGTTTGGCCAGAGGACCGGCGGGCCGCAGAGTGCGACGATAAAAGCATAGAAAGTTTGCCAGGTGTGGTATGCTAGAGGTACTTAAAAATTTAAGAATATACAGAGTGCAGGAAGAGATCTAGCTCGTCGATCTGCCAGCAACCTACCGTTTGCAATAGGTAAGGTGCTCCATCTAGCCCCGGCATGTTCCGGGAAAGATATGTGACGCATCAATATCCTTCCTGGGCAGTGCCAGAAAGGATATTTTTTATGTCAACCAAAATTACGAGGCTTTTTACCAGTGAGTCGGTATGTGCGGGGCACCCCGACAAGATTTGCGACGCGATTAGCGACGCGATTGTGGACGCCGCGCTGGCCCAGGACCGGCACGCCCACACCGGTATCGAAACAGTTGCCGGAGCTAACCAAATTTGCCTGTTTGGGGAGATTAAAACGACCGCCAAGATTGACTACGAGCGTATTGTGCGCGACACAGTCAAGCGGTTAGGCTACACCAACCCGGCGTGGGGTTTTAGCCAGGAATCTACCTTTAGCAACGACATTCACGAGCAGTCGCCCGAAATCGCCCTGGGCGTAGACCAAGACGGCGCCGGCGACCAGGGCATGATGTTTGGCTATGCTTGCACCGAAACACCAGAACTTATGCCACTACCTATAACTCTGGCACACGCCCTGACGCGCCGAATAGACGAGGCCCGCGAAAAGGGCGAGCTAAAGTGGCTGCGCCCGGACGGCAAAGCGCAGGTGACCATCCGCTACGAAGACGACAAGCCCGTAGCGGTGGAGAATTTGGTAGCAGCGGTTGCGCACGACGAAAAAACGCCGGCCGCAACCGTACGCGCAGACATTATTAAGCATGTTTTTACGCCCGTGCTTGCCAAGTACAAACTGGCGTTGCCCAGCGATGCAAAAATTACCGTCAACGGTACGGGCTTGTGGCACATCCCCGGGCCGGAATCTGATGCCGGCCTGACCGGCCGCAAAATTGTGGTGGACGGGTATGGCGGCTATGCCCGCGTAGGCGGGGGCGCATTTAGCGGTAAAGACCCCAGCAAGGTGGACCGCTCCGGCGCGTATGCGGCGCGCTACATCGCCAAAAATATTGTGGCAGCCGGGCTGGCTACCAGGTGCGAAGTAGGGCTCGCCTATGTTATTGGGCAGCCGCGCCCGCTTATGCAAACGATCGAAACCTTTGGCACGGCAACCGTGAGTGAGCAGGAATTGCATGACTTTAAAGATAAGCTTATCGACACGTCGGTAAAGGGAATAATCAACCATCTGGACCTGGCCCGCCCTATTTATAGCCAAACCGCAGCGTATGGCCACTTTGGCAAAAAGGATTTGCCGTGGGAAAAGGTAGCAACTCGAGCTAAAAAATAGACTGCCGTAAAGGAGTGGTACTGGGCGCTCTAGCCAAGGTCGCGCTTGCGGAAGCCAGTCCAGGCCGCTACAGCTAGCAGGATGGTTGCTAGAAGCACGCCAATGAGCCCGGGCCAAAAGATATTGCCGGTAAGCAGTTCGTTAGGCCGGTAATAATGGTAAGGAATGAGCTTGGCGGGCCAGTGCAACAAGTGTACCGTGCCTTCCAGCGAGGCGATGAGGTAGCTGCCAAAAGCCACTAAGGCGGCAACGCCAATGCTTGCCCGGCGCGCCGAATGCCCAATGGCCGTGAGCATGAATGCCAGCGTACCAAACAGCATGCTCAGCAGCAGCGCGGCAAACACAGCCAGCGTCACGTACCGCATGGAAACTCCAAAGTTAATGACCTTTACAAACGGCAGCGCCACCGCGGTTGTTACGGCACCACACACGGCCATAACCACGCCGGCGGTTGTTATTTTAGCCAACAGTACAGTGCGGCGCGACACCGGACGAGCGAGCAACAGTTCTAAGGTGCCGCTGCGCTCTTCGCGGGCCAGCAGCGAGCTGCCCAGGCCGATACTCATAATGGTAAATAGCAGGGGCAGGACCAAATAAAACAGCTTGGAGCTGAGGTAGCCAATGGGCGACAAAAAGTCAGCGCTGCCGCCAGCCAGCAAGGCCTTGAGGGTACCGGAAAGTTGGCTAAAGGCCTGGTTAAGTTGGGCGGCTTGATCGCGGAAGGGCGGGTACACAACCATGGTAATAACCACCAGCAGGGCGAGGCTCAAACTCCACCACAGCGTAAACCAACGCAGCTGCCACAGGCCCATCTTTACTATGGCGAGGTAAGGTTTCATGAGGGGCCTCCTTTATCGTACAAACGCATAAATTCTGCCTCTATGGTAACTTCGCGTTGGTCGAACTGCAGCAGTTTGTGGCGGCTCAGCAGGCCAAACAAGGGCGAGAGATCGCCCGCAATACCAATAGTTACGTGGCGGGGGTTGGAACTTTGGCTCAGGTGAGTATGGGTGAGGCGTTGGAGGGCGGCGATTGGCGGCTCGCCCGCAAAAGTTATGTCGAAGGTATGAGCGGCCTCCTTGGCGAGGTCGGCAATGGTGCGCTCGGCCACCAGCTTGCCACCGCGGATAAATCCCACCCGATCGCAAATGCGCTGCACTTCCGGCAGGTTGTGGCTGCTAAAAAATACGCAGGCACCGCGGGCTTTGGCATTGGCCACCAGGCGGTAAAATACCTCTTGCATAAGCGGGTCGAGCCCGCCGGTTGGCTCGTCTAAAATAAGTACTTCCGGCTCGTGCATAAAAGCCTGGATAACGCCGATTTTTTGGCGGTTGCCTTTGCTGAGGGTGTCGAGCGGTTTGCTGAGTTCGGCCCTAAACTCGCGCACCAGCGTCCGCAAAAAGCCGGGATGCTTGAGCGGTTGCAGCGCCACTAAGTACTCCAGCGTTTGTTTGCCGGTAAGTGACCCATACAGCGCAACGTCGCCCGCCAAGTAGCCAACTTGCTGTTTAATGGGGACGGAATCGCGCACAATATCCTGCCCCAAAATTGTCGCGCTGCCGCCGGTAGGCTGGATAAAGTTAAGTAAACAGCGGATGGTGGTGGATTTGCCGGCACCGTTGGGGCCTAAAAAGCCGTAGACTTCGCCGGGTTTTACCTGCAGCGATACATTATGCAGAGCAGCAACCGGGCTGCCAGGGTACTGTTTACTGAGACCCTGAAGTTGTATAGCAGGAGGCGTAGAGGAACGGACCATTACTATGTAGTATACGCTAGGAGCTTGGTAATTGTGGCGTGGTAAATGCGCGGAATGTCGGCAAAAAATAGCTAACAGTAAGACTCAGTAAAGTGTGACTGAGAAGGCGCCAGCAGCCAGGTGCTAACTAATTATTAGAGGCGTTAGACCCGCGACCGGCAGTTGAAGCACTCAAGGGTTCCAAGGCGCTGCTGTTTTTGGGAGCGCCAATGCGGTTGAGAGCGACAACGGTCAGGATGAGTAAAACAAAAAGCACAACAGTGCCTATGGTTCTTTTCATGTACGAGCTAGTATACGCCACCCGTCAAAATTTGTCTTGCGGGGGTGTGCATAACTGTCCTTGTCCTCAAGAAAGGAGTTGCGTGGTATATTGCATTTAGGCGTTTATTATGGTATAATGTTTTCTATAAAAGTGCGTAATAAAGGATTAAAGAGCATTGCCCTATGAGTGCCGCAGCAGAGCCCGCTCCTCTAGTATCCATCCCCTATCCCACTTATCTGGAACGGAGGTTTGCCTTTACATACGCTTTTCCTACCCCCGCCGCTAACGAAGAGCACGCCGCTTTAATTGTAAGCGACGAAGAATGGCGCGTGTACCAGCAAGCCGCCCATGCCGTAGGCGTCCAAGCGGTGGCCGCCGGTGTCGAGTTTGGCCCGGAGCACGAACAACAAGCCCAGGAGCAGGTGCCGGGCGTGCTTGAGCTCATCGACGGACTACGCATAGGCGTAAGGGAGAAGCTGGCGCAGGGGGAGTCCATTAATATAATCGACACCTACCGCGATTATCTTGGCATTATTACGCTGCAGCAAGACCAAGACGAAATCAGCACGCCGCTGCCAAGCGTACAACGACTAGCTAACATTCTCAGCAATGTCTTTAAACATCCTAATGAGTATCTGGGGGGTGGGGAGAAAGACGAACTGCACAGCCGGCAGGCGGATGAGCTGTTGGGTATGCTGCGGCGCATTGGAGTGGTGATAGATGGTTGGAGTGTGGGCCTTTTTAACGCCGAGCTACAGCCCCAGCCCGGTATTGAGCCGGAGTACGACCGTAAAACTGGCCAGTTTAAACCAGAAACCCTGCCGTATTGGGACGCCGTCCGCCAAAACGTCTTTTCGGCTTGGTGGCCGGATTACGAGCGTATGGACGTGCCTGCATCCGCTGAAGTCGAATCTACCCAAGGCCAACCTGCCCAACCCGCTGAACCTGCCGAGGCCGCAAGCGCTCCACCGCGTTCTGTCTAGCTTTAAGCGTCCTAGTCGTTTGCAAAAAATTGCCGGTCGGCCAGCTCTGGCGGCAAAAATGCCTGCTGGTGTTTAAAACCAGCTTCCCATTTGTAACCCTTTTGGTAGCCAAGGTCCTTCATGAGTTTGGTGGGCGCGTTGCGCAGATGCAGCGGCACGGGCAGGTCCGGGAAGTCGCGGGCGGCTTGCTGGGCTTGTTGCATGGCGTCGGCCACGGCCCGGGACTTAGGAGCTTTGGCCAGCACGGCTGCGCACTGGTACAAATTGTATTGCCCCTCTGGCAGGCCAATGCGCTCAATTGCTAAAAAGGTCGACACCGCCTGGTTGAGTGCTGCCGGGGCCGCCAGGCCTATATCTTCGGAGGCAAAAATAACCATGCGCCGCGCAATAAATTTGGGATCTTCGCCGGCTTGCAGCATGCGCGCCATGTAGTACAGCGCTGCCGTGGCGTCGCTGCCACGCAGCGATTTAATAAATGCGCTAATAATGTTGTAGTGCTGTTCGCCGGCTTTATCGTAGCCGGGCACACGCTTTTGGGCGGCTGTGGTTATAACGTCCGCGGTGAGTGTTTTGTCGGTTAGCTGCAGCGCCAGCTCCAGGTTGCCGAGCGCCACGCGGGCGTCGCCGCCAGATAGCTCGGCCAGCAGGTCGATACTTTTGGCAGGCAAGCGTTTGGCCGTGAGCTTTTCGGCTTTGGCGGCTTTTTTGAGGATGGTAATAATGTCGTTTTTAGTGAGCGGTTCCAGCACGAGCACGCGCGACCTCGAGAGCAGGGGTGTAATGACCTCAAAGCTGGGGTTCTCGGTGGTGGCGCCAATCAGCACAATTGTGCCATCTTCCACATACGGCAAAAAAGCATCCTGCTGAGCTTTGTTAAAGCGGTGGATTTCGTCCACAAACAAAATACTACGCATGCCTAAACGCCGGTTAATTTGGGCCTGCTCCACCACTTTAGTCACATCGGCTTTTTTACCGGTTACCGCGCTCATTTCCATAAACTCGGCGCCGGTGTCGCGGGCAATAATGCGCGCCAGCGTGGTTTTGCCGCTGCCGGGCGGGCCCCATAAAATGAGGCTGGTGGGCTGCTTGCGCTCGATAATCTCACGCACAATCTGGCCGTGGGCTAGCAAATGCTGCTGGCCAATAACTTGGTCGAGCGTTTCGGGGCGCATTCTTTCGGCTAGCGGCTGCATATCTTTAGTATACCGGGTGCTGGATAGATAAAAACCGAAGCAGAGGTGAAGCGCTCGGTTTGGTGTGACCCCGGACAGTTGCCCCAGAGAAGCCGGGCTTATTGCCATGAACGAGCCCCTGATAGTGTTAGGTTATACACACTCGGGCCGCCGTAAAAGTAAGCCCGCATTGACAGCGCTTGGCCGTCCGGTTTAAATACAAGGTAATTAGTAAGGAGCCGGTGTGACCGCAACCCAACCCACCAAAAACACCGCGCATTTTCCCAACTTCCCCCTGGCCGAGCTGCATGCTCACTTGGGTACTTCAATAAGCCCCACGGTTTTATGGCAGCTGGCGCACGAGCAGGGCTTTAAACTGCCCAAAAGCGACTTCCACTCCTTTAAACAGTATATTCAGCTGTCGCCAGAACGCCGGCTGCCGCTCAATACCTATTTTGCTAAAATTTACCACCCGCTGCTCGATAAGCTCAGCTCCGGCAGCCACGCTGTTGAGCAAGCCACCTACCACACGATGACCGGCGCGCACCGTATGAACGGTATTACGCTCATGGAGCTGCGCAACAATCCCATGAAGCACAACAAGCAGGGCGAAATTGACCTCGACCACATTATTATGGCCATGCTGCGCGGCATGGAACGCGCCCTGTTAGAATGCAAAGGTTTGAGCGCCGGCCTGATTTTTATTATGGCGCGCGAATTTACGGTGGAGCAAAATACGATTATTGTCGAGAAAGCTATAAAATATCGGCACCGCGGAGTCGTGGGCATTGATGTGGCTGGGCCGGCTACCAAAAGTTTCCATTTTAAAGATTACGAGCAATTGTTTAAAAAAGCCCGCATAGCCGGCCTAAAAATTACCGTGCACTCTGGCGAGGTTGATGGGGCGAGCGACATGTGGGAAGTGTTGCAATATGCCAGCCCCGACCGCATTGGCCACGGCATACGGGCCGCCTACGATGAGCCGCTTATGCAAGAGTTGTCCAAACGCCGGACAGTTTTAGAAGTGTGCCCTTTATCTAACCTGGCCACCGAGGCAGTAAAGGATATGGCCGAAATGAAGCGTATTTTGCGCACATTCATCGACCGCAAAGTAAGCTTTTGTATTAATACCGACTGGCCGGAGATGATCGAGGGCTGCCGGCTTAAGGCGCAATTTGCCATGCTGCGCGACAAGGGCTTGCTGAGCGAACAAGAGCTCATTGCCTGCAACCGCACCGCCTTCCGCGCGTCTTTTATCCCGAAGCCTGGCGGTTTGGATGCCTATTTGTAGCTTGCGCTGGTAGTTTTTTAGGAATCGAGGCTGGCCGTAGGCGCCGCCAGTAGGAGGCGGTGGAGCGACTCAAGGTGTCCCAAGCAGGCCACGGTGCGGGTGTTGTTGCAACGGGCCAGGTCGCGTGGTCTTTCGTAGGGGTTAATCGTGGGGTCAACGCAGTCGAGCATCCAGGCTTCGGCGCTTCCCACTCCGCTTTCGTTCAACACGATGCCTAGTTCGAGCGCATCATCCTCTGGTACGGCGAGCTGCTGCCGGGTGGCCAGTGCGCTGCAAGCCAGCAGCAGTGCTTCGGTAGCGCGCCAGCCGTCGCCAGGAGCGCTCAGCCGTAAAAATTCAGGGTCCACGGCAGGGCGCCGCCGAAAGGTCGGGAGGTCGGGCACCTCGGTTAAGCTGCGGCCGAGCCCTTTACCGTATATTTCGCGCCTGGGGTTAGCTTTTAGGTCGGTAAGCAGTACGCTCGGGCGGTCGGTAATGTAGAGGTCTGGAGGAACCGGTAGCCCTGCCTGGCGGTAAGCTCGCCAGTTGCGTACCGCCACGCGGATGCCGGCCGGGTAGTCGTGGCTGCGTTCAATAAACGACACAAGCTGGTCGGGATGCCCATCTACCAGGCCGCTTAGCCAGTTCTTCTCTTCCCAGCCGCCCGCGTTAAACGGTACTGTCAGGCAGTCGGTAAGCAGCAGTTTACGCCCGGTGATGGCGTGCCGGGCACGGAGAGTGGTGGGAGAAGGGCGGGTCATTGCGGTACGGTAGTCTTTAAGTCTGCATGCCTTAGGTATGCTGGCAAGTTAGGATTTTCTGCGGATACGTACAATTGGTTTTTTGATTTTAGGCTTTATAGATTTGTGCCGGCGGCGGCTGCGGTCGGTTTCGTCTTCTATTTCGCGGCCAACAATTTCCTCTAGTAGGTCCTCGATGGTTACGATACCCACAATGTGGTCGTCTTTTTCTACAGGGAATAAGTGGACGCCGCCGGCAATAAAGCGCCTAAACAGGGTGTCGAGCGCGGTCATGCTGCCCACGACCTCGGTGGGGTACAGCGACTGTTCGCTCACGATAAGCTCCTGGGAGTCAAAGTCGATGTTAACTAGATCTTTTACCAGCAGCACACCGTAACAGGTAGTGAGCTGCTTGTTAAGCACTGGTATGCGACTCCAGCCGTGCAGTTTAATTTCGTCGATATGGGCGTCGTCCAGCTTGGCATCCGGACGCAGCCAAAACACGTTGCGGATGGGGGTCATGATATCGCGGACGCGCTTTTCACTCAGCTGCAGGGCGCCGCGCATAATTTCGACTTCGTCTTCGTCCAGCTCGCTCGTGTTATTGCCGAGGTGCTCGGTAATCATCAGTCCCAGCTCTTTGCGCGAGTCGAGATGGCGCGACTCCTGGCCAAACAGTTTGTCGAGCAGCAGCTGCAAAGGTTTAGAAACCGGGTAGGTGCAAAAAATCATCGCCCGTAGCATGGGGCTAAAAGCCGAACAGTACCGGAGTGCGTGGCGGGCAAACAGCGCCTGGGGAGTGATCTCGCCAAAAATAACAATGAGCAAAGTGGCGAGAATGGCTGCAACTATGCCGCCGGCAACATGTTCGAGCACAATTGAGGTAATAGAAACGGCCGCGACATTGGTAAGCAGGATGGCAGCCAGGCTGAGGTGGCTGTTTTTACGCAGGCCCAGTACACGGCGGGCGTCGGCATTACCTAGTTTGGCCTTGCGCTGCAAGTCGGCAACTTCGAGCGACATGAGGGCAATATTGAGCCCGGAGCAAACTGCCGAAAAGCCCACCAGGATGATTATTTCTATAACAAGTTCAAGTAAGTCCACTAGGCTGTCTATTATAGCGGGTTGGCCCCTGTAGCGCAAAATGATTCAAAATGTGGCAGGTACCTGTTTATTGCCCCGGCCTGCTGCCGTAAAACTCTCTTTAAGTCTGCTGGAGCGCATTACATGTTCCCTCAAAGCCTGCCGGGTGGCCAGGATGATGCATGCGTCCGCAATTTCATTCCGCCCGCCGCGCTTTTACACTTGTTTTACAGAGGTGCTTATGTTAAAATATATATTAATTGATTTGTAAAGCGCTGATAAGGGCGCCGATTTAACTATTATGGCCCAGGACTTCCAAGACCCCACGCGTATTCGCAACATTGCAATTATTGCCCACGTCGACCACGGCAAAACCACGTTAGTCGACGGCTTGCTCAAGCAATCCAAAACTTTCCGCGACAACCAGGCCGAAATGAACCAGGAACTTATCATGGACAGCGGCGACCAAGAGCGCGAGCGCGGCATTACCATTACCGCCAAGGTCACGGCCGTCCAGCACGGCGACTACCGCATTAACATCATCGATACTCCGGGGCACGCCGACTTTAGCGGCGAAGTAGAGCGCACCCTCAATATGGCCGACGGCTGTCTGTTAATTGTCGACGCCCAGGAAGGCCCCATGCCGCAAACCAAGTTTGTGCTTACCAAGGCGCTCGCCAACGGCCTGAAGCCGATTGTTATCATCAATAAAATAGATAAACCCGGCCGCCGTATTGCCGAGGTAGAAGACGAGCTGGCAGACCTCTTCTTGGAACTGGCCGTACACGAAGACCAACTGCACTACCCGGTATACTACGCCGTAGGGCGCGCAGGCAAAGCCTGGAAGACCATCCCCGAAGACCTCGAAGCCGACGGCAATCTGGACGATATTTTTGACGCCATCATCGAACACGTACCTGCTCCCGCCATCGAACTAGAAAAGCCGTTCCAAATGCTGGTAACCGCGCTCGCCTGGGACACCTTTAAGGGAAAGTACGCCATTGGGCGCATTACCCGCGGCCGCGTTAAAGCCGGCGACCAAGTCGCACTCTGCAAGGTGGACGGATCTATCCAAAAAGCTAAAGTCGAGCTGGTATTTATGAGCCACGGCGTGAGCAAGTTTGAAGTAGCCGAGGGCGTCGCTGGCGATATTGTACAGCTAACCGGTATTGCCGATGCCCGCATTGGCGAAACCATTGCCGATGCCGCCAACCCCGAAGCTTTGCCGGTTATGGAAGTCGAAGCCCCCACGCTACGCATTTACCTCGGACCCAACACCTCACCCTTTAAGGGCCAGGAGGGCGAATTTAACACCTCCCGCCAAATTGGCGAGCGTTTGCACAAAGAGCTGGAAACCAACGTCGGTTTGCGCGTCGACGACGAAGGCATTGGCTTTTTGGTTGCCGGACGCGGCGAGCTGCACCTTTCGGTACTGATCGAAACCATGCGCCGCGAAGGCTACGAATTTGAAGTCGGCCGCCCGCAGGTGGTAACCCACCAAGAAGACGGCAAAACTATGGAGCCGATCGAAGAAGTTATTATAGAGGTCCCTGCCGAACACGTGGGCACCGTGCAAATGGAAATGGGCCAGCGCCGCGCCCTGCTTAAAGAGCAATTTGCCAGCCCCAAGGGTGTCACCAAACTGGTGTACGAGCTGCCGACCCGCGCTTTCTTGGGCCTGCGCAACATCCTCATGACCAACACCAAAGGCACAATTGTCATGAACAGCCTGATGACCGGCTTCCAGCCCATGGGCGCTGCCTTGCAGCAACTGCGTAACGGCGCGCTTATCGCCTTCGAAACCGGTGTTACCACCGCCTACTCACTGCAAAACGTCGAAGCTCGCGGTACCTGTTTTGTCGGCCCGGCCGAAAAGGTTTACGCCGGCGAAATCATCGGCCTCAACACCCGCCAAGAAGACATGGAAATAAACGTTTGCAAAGCCAAGCATTTAACCAACATGCGCTCGAGCAGCAGCGACGGCGTCGTGCAGCTTACGCCCCCGGTTATCTTTAGCCTGGAGCAGTGCCTGGACTTTATCGAAAACGACGAGTTGCTCGAAGTAACTCCCAAAAGCCTGCGTCTGCGCAAGCGCGAGCTTGACCCCGCCAAGCGCAAACGCCAGGCCAAATAGCCTACTGTTGCTGGTACTGGTCGACCAAGCTTTGCAGCTCTTCGGGAGTTGGGTTGTCGCCTGTGCTGGGCAGGGTGGTAGGCTCGCTTTGGCCGGGAATTAAGTACTGGTTGGCGCCAAGTACTTTAACCGGGCTGGGCACGCCGACTTTGACACTGTTGTAGCTGTAGGTCGCGTCGAAGGTACCGCCTTCGTTGGTGGTTTGGGTACGGCGCAGCTGGTAGTCGTGGTCGTCGAACCAGAGCAGCGTGGTGGTTTTGGCGTCGCCGGGGTCGACCTCCTGGTATTTAAAGCACGTAAGGTTGCCGCACTTTTCTTTGCCGAGTTTGGTGTAAGTAACTTTGCTGGCGGCTGTAGTGGTAGTGTCGGGGTCTTTTAAGTCGACCTTGGCGTTGTCTTTGTACTGCGTGGCAGTGTCGTTGGCTGTGGTTTGCTTCCACCAGGTACCGTCGGCGGCTTTGGTGTAGGTGTCTTGGCCGATGCTAATCACATCGTAGGTTACCGCTCCGCTCACCGTTATGTGCGCGTCGTTGCCCTCTACCTGCATGTTGGTGGTTGTTTTTTGGCCGTCTGCCTCGCTGGTCGAAAGGACGCTGTACGAGCCCTGAGCTTTCCAGCTGCTAAAGAATTTGCACAGATCTTTATCGTTGTAGTCGCATTTGGCGTTTTTAATGGCGTCCTGGATGGCTTTAGTGGCCATGGCTTCTGGTGTTTTGGCCTGATTTTTGTGCCACACAAAGTAGCCGGCGCCGCCCACAGCCGCAATGACAACAATGGCGAGTACGATGCCAACGTGCCCAAAGCCGCGCTGGTCTTTAGAAGAGTACTTCATATTATTTTTGATCCTGCTTATGGTTACTACGTGTATCGTAGCGGGAAGCAAGACTGTCGTCAACAACACAACTTTTATTTAACAACCTGCACCATTTTTTGCTGGCCCGCGTTACAATAGGCGAATGATCGAAGTTAATGACGATGAATTTTCCGACCTGATCGCCCAGTCGCTTACCGAATTGCCCAAAGAGCATATGCGCGCCGTAAGCAACGTCGCGATTGTGTATGCCGACGAGCCCTCGCCCGAGCAGCGCGAAACGCTCAAGCTGCAATGCAACCAAACGCTGTATGGGTTGTACGAAGGCGTGCCGCTTACCAAGCGCCAGGGCCGAACCAGCTTTGCCCCCGACAAAATAACGATTTTTAAGGGTCCCATTACCCGCGGCGCCGATTCCATCCCAGAATTAAAAGCCCACATCAAACACACCGTTTGGCACGAAATAGCCCATTACTTTGGCCTGGACCACGACCAAATCCATAAATTGGAAAATAAGGGCAAGTAGGGCTCGGCCGCCGCTACGAACTAGCCGCCCTGCGCCGCCACCTGGAACGTCCGGAAGACTAGACCGATGTGGTGGTTTTAGAGTCCCCTCTCGACCTCCACCTTTTCTCTCCATGGCATGTCAACGGTAGCGCAGCCGAAGAGGTTTGCGGGGAGACCGGCTCAAATTATAGGCTCCCCGTGAATCTCCCCGAGCGTGAGCGCATGCTTTCGAGGTGCAGAGCGGACACAGGGGCATAGGTTCTTATGGATGTTAATTCACGAAAACACAAATATATTATAACTATCCATTATGACGATTGAGTACATGAACTTTGGAGAGGATTTTCCTTTGTATGGGCGCGATTGGGGCGAACGCGCAGCGCCATTTTTGAGCACTGGCCCTGCGCCCCCATTTTCTGATTTTCGTGCAGGCTTTTGGACCAAGTTGGCACCCCGCGACTATCTACTCGGGTCGCTCGATACCCGGCTTTTTATGTGGACGCGCGTTTTGCCGGATGGCACGGCCTTGGCCCGCGCAGTAGTGCGCGATCCTGTTGATACACCTTTGGCAACTCATATGAATATGGTATACACCGGGTTGCCCACGGGCTTCATAGCTATTAATGAATCGCAACCGCTCGTCCCTTTGTTTTCGCTGCCTGACAGTTATGCTCACCTGGCGTTGCGCGGGCTGGTGTGCTACAAACCGTAAGTTTCCCTGAAAGCGGTAGCCAAACCCGCAGCGCATGCCTATAGTAAGAAGCATCAAAGATAGCTAAATCTAAACAACGAGGGAAGTATATGGACCAGACAATAACCATCGCAGTGCTTGCCGGGACGACGCGGGAAAAGCGCCAATCGATTAAAGCGGCCGCCTACGTTGCCGACTACGGACGCAAACTGCCTAACGTAGAAATCATTTTTGTCGACCCTAAAGAATTTACCTTTCCCGGCGACGGCAACGATCCCGAAGGCAAAGACCCGCGTTATACCGAAATTGTAGGCAAAGCCGACGCCTTTTTTATTGTGACGCCCGAATATAACCACAGCTTCCCGGGCAGCCTAAAACGCATGCTCGATAGCGAACTCGCGTTATACAACCACAAGCCGGTCGCTCTTGCCGGGGCAAGCAATGGCAACTGGGGCGGCGTGCGGGCGGTAGAGGCACTGGTACCGGCTATTCGTGAAACCGGGTTGGTGGTGTTATCTTTTGATGTATATTTCCCCCGCGTACAGGATATCTTTGACGAACAAGGCGTCATAAAGCCCGACCTAGCCGAACGCTATGCCAAAAACGTTGGCCGGGTGTACGACGAATTGTTGTGGATGGCCCGCGTACTCAAAACTGCCCGCGGCTAATTGCCCGGCTTCGCGCTATACTAAGGCAATATGAAAAATTCTTTACTGCACCCGCAATCCCCGTTTAGAATATTTGCCGTTTCGGCAATTTTAACCGTTGCATCGCTGCTGGCGGTTTACAAAGGCAAGGGGGCGGGGGCGATGGTGATTGCCTTGGTGCTTATTGCAGTAGAGGTCGCTTTTAGCTTCGACAACGCCATTTTAAACGCCAAGATTTTAACTCACATGTCGCGCTTTTGGCAGAACATGTTTTTGACGGTTGGCGCGCTGATTGCGGTATTTGGCATGCGTATTTTGTTTCCCATTCTTATTGTGATGCTTACCGCCGACCTCGGCTGGGGGCAGGTGGTAGACCTGGCGCTGCACCACCCCAAGGAGTACACCGAACATCTGGAGCAGGCCCACCCGGCGCTTTCGGCTTTTGGTGGCGCCTTTTTACTGGTGTTGGCCCTGGAGTTTTTAGCCGACAAAACGCGCGGTGTGCACTGGCTGGTGAGCATCGAACGTCCCTTCCAAAAGTATGCCCGCGGGTGGGCGCCGGCAGTTATGACGCTCGCCGCCGTTTCCCTAGTGAGCCTGCTGCCCTTTAACCACGACAAAAAAACTACTCTAGTTGCAGGTGTTTTAGGGGTGATTGTATTTAGCGCCATCCACGGCCTAACTGAGTCATTTGGCAAAGTGCAAAGGCGCAGCATGCGCGGTGCAGTGTATACGGGTGCCGCTGCGCTCATTAGCTTTATATATCTAGAGGTACTCGATGCTACCTTTTCGTTTGATAGCGTGCTGGGGGCATTTGCCGTTACGACCGATGTGGTGCTCATTGCCATTGGTTTGGGTGTGGGCGCCTTTTGGGTGCGGTCGCTGACGATTTTTATGGTGCGCCGCGGGACGCTTGGCAACTACCGCTTTATAGAGCACGGCGCCCACTACACCATTTTGGTGTTGGCTGTTATTTTCTTCCTTGGTTTGTTTATACAGGTGCCTGAGGTTATTACCGGGCTGACTGGCTTAGGTATTATCGCCGCATCTATTATTGCTTCGCGCCAGGCACTGATGGACGGCCGTAAAAGTTAGAGTGTCAGTAATCAACGGCGTGTGCAGCTAAGATTGCCACCACGGTGGTATACTAGAGTTTAATGAAACCCGCGCAAAAATTGGTCGCCAAGCCTCAGCCCGAAGCCGAGCAACTACCGCCCGCGCCCGTACGCTGGTGGCCCTGGCTTGCAAGCCTGGTAGCGAGCGTTTGTGTTTTTGCAGCAGGGACAGTGGTTGCGTTGGGACATAGCCTTGTAGGCAAGGAGCTCGCCCTATTCCACTTTATAAACAATTGGCCAGACCGCTTGCGTACTTTGTTTGTAGTGGCTACCATCGCGCCCGAAAGTTTGTGGATCGCCGTCGCTGCGGTGGTTGTTACCTTTTTGCTAAAAATGTATCGGCTGGCTTGGCAGCTGGCTGCCGGCACGCTTGCGGGCTATGTGCTGGGCTACGCCGCTAAACATTTTATTTCCCGTGGCCGCCCCATAGAACTAACGCACGATGTTGCCGCTAGGGTGCACGAAAGCGGTCCTGGCTTTCCATCTGGGCATGCCATGATTGTAACGATTATTGTGCTTATTATGTGGCCGCACCTGCCGCGTGGATGGCGTTGGCTGGTGGCTTTGCTTATCCCACTCGTTGCGCTTTCCCGTGTGTATTTGGGCGTGCATGCCCCGCTCGATGTAGTGGGGGGAGTGGCGTTGGGTGTGGCTGTAGTTGCGGCTATGCGCCTGTTGCCGCGCAAACTGCGCCTGTTTTTGCGTTTTGATAAGCCATAGTGCTTGCGTTTTTTTGACGCGGGGGTATAGTAAGAATACGGAAGTGTGAGGCTTCCACAAAGATCCCGGATGCCGGGATCTTTTTAGTACAGTGGCTTGTGCCGAGGCGCGGGACGTTGTACATTGAAGCATAGTTAGGTAGGAGTACATAAAGCAGTGCAAGACGAAAATCCGCCCTTGGACGACGAAAATACGCGTTACCAGCCGGCCGCGCGTTCTCCTCAATTTGGCAAAAATAAAAAGCGGCACCACACATGGCTGCTGTGGGTCGGCCTAGCCGTTGTGCTGTTGGCAATTGGCGGCGGCGTATACGCTTTTGTGCTTAAAAAGGACTCGCCTAAACCCCAACCTGCTCCGGTGGTGACTTCATCCACCAAAACGGTACAGCCCGTGGGCAGCGCACCAGATGCCAACGCCACGAGCAAAACTTACAAGTCGCCCACTCTCAATATCGAATTTACCTACCGCAGCGACTGGACCATGAAAGAAAGTGCCGACAAAGCCGAAATAACGCTCACCTCGCCGCGCGTGAGCTACACCGCCCTAAACGGCACGGCAACCGAAGGCGTTTTTACGCTTAAAATGCGCCATGGCATTATCCCCGACGCCATGCAGGCGACAGTTCAAAAGACCGTGGTGGTAAAAGATTCCGAGGTTATTGCCTACGCTGCGCCAACCGATGCTCAGCGCCAGTACACCACCATTTCGTATGGCGGCTCGGACGCTAAAAGTTTTGGATATTTTATGGTAACGGGTAGCGTCGCATACAAGCTTGGCCAGAATTTTGACTCGCAAATCAATTTGCAGGGCAATGCCTACCTGTTTGCCGGTGGTTACGGCGCCGACACGACCGACGCCTTGGCCTTCGACCCGGTACCGGCTGCCGCCTTCGACACGCCTGCTCTCCAGCAAGCGCTGGCTGTGATCAAATCGCTCAAAGTTTACTAGATTTTATTTAAGCTCTAGCCCCTCTCCCCTCCTCAAAGGAGGTCAACGGTAGTGCAGCCGGAAAAGTTCGGGCCGAGACCGGCTAAAATTATAGGCTCCGCACGGGCTTTCCCGCGCGTGAACGCATCCTTTGAGGAGGGGAGAGGGGCTACAACGCCACAAGCTCAAGCGTAAAACGGGGCAGTGAGGTACAATAGGAACACGATGTTGATAGCGGTGATCATTTTAGGGGTAATATGTGTAGCGTTACTGGTGCTTGTAGTGCGGCGCCAGGCCGCGCCCCAGCCTGCAATTGATCCCAATGCTTCGCTGCTGCTCAAACAGGATTTAACCCAGCTCAGTCAGGACATCCACAAGCTTAAAGATGGGCTGCAGGTGCAAATGACCGAGCGCTTTGACCGCAATCAGGAGCTAATGCGTGACTCTATGCAAAAACAATTCAGCGCCAGTAGTAAACTAGTAACCGATGTTACCGAGCGGCTCACCAAGCTCGACGAAACCAACAAACGCGTCATTAATGTTGCCGACGAGCTAAAAACCCTGCAAAATGTTTTGCAAAATCCCAAGCAGCGCGGCGTATTGGGCGAATATTACCTTACCCAAGTGCTCGAAAACGTCCTGCCGCCCGACCGTTTTAAGCTGCAGTATAAAATCTGCAAAGACGAAGCCGGGCACGACCTTATCTGCGACGCCGTAATCACCCTAGAAAAGGGCAAGCTGCTGCCGGTTGACTCTAAATTTAGCCTAGAAAACTACAATCGCTTGTTAGAGGAAAAAGACAAAGTCCAGCGCGAAGTGCTGGCCAAACTGTTTAAGTCCGACCTCAAAAACCGGATCGACGAAACGGCAAAATACATTCGCCCCAGCGAAGGCACTATGGACTACGCTTTCATGTTCATCCCCAGCGAGGCTATTTATTACGATCTGCTTATTAACAAAGTGGGCGAAACCAATACTTCGGCCCGCGACCTTATCGAGTACGCCTTTCGCGACAAAAAGGTTATTATTGTCAGCCCCACGACCTTTATGGCTTACCTGCAAACCGTGCTGCAGGGCTTGCGCGGCTTACAAATAGAAGAGCAAGCCAAAGAAATCCAACAGCGCGTTGGCGAACTGGGGCGCCATATTGCCACCTATGAGCAGCTCATGCAAAAGCTCGGGGGTTCGCTCGGTACCACGGTTAACCACTACAACCACGCCCACAAGGAGCTTAAAAAGATCGACAAAGACGTGGTAAAAATTGCCCATAACGCTCCCAGCGTGGAGCCCATTTTAATCGACAAGCCTACTTTCGACGCCGACGACTAAGTCAGATTTTCTACTCTTCGGGGTCCGACGGCCTACTGTCCTAGCTCCTGCATACTCTGCGCCCAGTTTAAACGGGTTTCGACGGCTGTCTGAGTAGCAGTATCGGCCCGGTGGGTAACTTTGCCGGCACCGCCTTGCCCGGCCACTACGCCGTAGCGCAGCTTGAGCGGCACTTTGGCCAGGCCCTGCTGTTCGGCGGTTTGCAGGCAATCATCCTGGAAGGTTTGGCAGGCGGGGCCGAGGGCTATCCATTTGGCGGTGTTGGCGTTATATGGCGCGCTTACGGTAACATCAATGCTGGCGCTGCGCTGCGTTTCGGTGTCTAATTGGTCAAAAATAAAATTGCCGGTCGAGTATACGATGAGTTTATTTTTGTACACCTCGGTGTTTTGGACCCAATGGGGGTTGTTGGCGATTAAAAACTCCGGGTCCTGGTCGATTATTTGGTGGGCGATGTCTACCTGAGTATCGTTGGCCTTGGCATGATACTCGGTGCCCATCTCCACAAAGGCAAAAACGGGCATAATTTTAGCGTAGCGCTGCATAACAGCCATCTCGCCGGGCAATGGTTTGCGGTAAAAATAATGCCAAGCACACATGGCCACCGGCAAGCTGGCTTTAGTTTCGGTTTTATTTTGATTTTGCAGGCGGACGGGCAGGGCGACCACCTCGCACACATCCTTGCTGACGCTGGGGTCAAAGCTGCCAAAATACTGCACGCCTGGTGTGGCGGCCAAGCGCCTACGCGTTTCGGCTAGGCCAACCATGCCGCCCTGGTTGTCGGTGTGGTTGTTGGCAAGGTCAAACAGGTTAAAGTATTTGGCGGCTTCGGGCAGAAACTCTGGCCGGCAGTTAAAGATTAAATTGTCGACCTGCTGCTGGTAAGGCACTACGTTATTGGTAATGGGGCATTCAAAGTCGGTCGACCAGGCATCGTAGGCGGCGCGGTTAAAGGTGTCTAGCTGGCTAAAGGGCTGGGCATAGTCGGGGCTGCCACTGGCATGCTTGGCGTCACGTTCTACGGCCCGGGCCCACACCACCGTACCATTAAGCAAATAGCGGCCGGCAACCGTGGCCACTGGGCGCTCAGCCGAGGCCGCCGGGTGTGACACCGGCGCGTGTGTAGTGCCGGGGCTGTGGTAGATGCGCCAGGTCGCCGCCGCGCCGCCGCCCGCGATCAGTACCAACAGAGTGGCTACCAGGCCCACGGCCCGGCGTCTACGGGAAGGTGTGGGTGAGTTGCCTTGTTGAATGCGATACATAGCCGTTTTTCGTTATTGTCTGTGCAAAGCTCTTAGTAGGTGGTGCCGCCAGCTACGCCAAAAAATTCTTCTAAAGTCTCGGTGTTTTGATTATGGAGCTCGTTACTCAGGCCTGTGCCAATGTAGCGAATGTGCCACGGCTCGTAGCGATAACCGGTAACGGTTACTTTGTCGGCTGGGTAGCGGATAATAAACCCGTGTTTGTAGGCGTTTGCAGCCAGCCATTTGCCCTCGGGTGTGTCGGCAAAACAGGCGGCAACCTCGCAGGCACGGCTGGCGGGTTCGACGTCGAGCGACCAGCCGGTTTGATGTTCGCTGTAGCCGGGGCGGGCGCTTTCGGAATCGGCCTGGGCTTGGCCGTATGATTTAACTTCATTGCCGTACACGCTTACTTGTAAGTTATAAGAGCGGTAGCCGCTGGCCACCATCAGGCTGAGGCCACCGTGTTTTGCCGCGGCAAATAAACTCTCCACGGCCCGGGCGGTTTCGGGCCGCATATGCATTTCGCCGTTGGCCGCACTCAATCGCAGCGGCACGTTTGGCACGTCGAGCGGTGGCGCGTACGTGGTGGGGTTTAAGGGGTGCTTTTTGTTGACCACTACCCACAAACTGGCGGGATCGCTGTTAGAATATTGTTTTTTGTTAAAAGGTTGCGGGACGGCCGGCGCCACCGCGGGCGCGGCTGTATGTGTTTTGGCTGTAGGTGTGTAGCTGGGGAATTCGTGGCTGTGTACTGCCAATACCCACACAATAATGCCTATAAGCACAACGCCAACAATAACAGGCAGGATCTTTTTGCGCTTGGTGGTTTTTTTGCTTGTACGGCTGGGTTGCATGTACATAGGAAGATGCCTGTTTAGGTTTGTTTACTATAGCACGACTACTTTTTGTGGTGCAGCAGGTCGATGGTCAGGGCCGCGGTCCAACTAAAGTTGGGCGCCCCTAGGGGGTCGCCGGTGAGGGGATTGTAGTATTCGTATATCCCCTGTTCGGTGGCCAGTTCGAGCATGCTTTCGCGTAGCGCTGCGGCATGGTCATGGTAGCCATAGCGCTCCAGCCCATCGATAATCAACCAGTTGGTATTAAACCAGGTAGGACCCTGCCAGTAGCGCACGGGGTTAAACCAGGGCGAGTTGAGCGGCACGCTGGGCACCGGGTACGCCGGCCCAAACAAATGCTCGTTTTCGATACTGCGTACGAGTAGCGCGGCCCGTTCTTTGCTAATGCAGCCAGAGTACAGTGGTAGCAGACCTTCCAGGCTCGGTTCTTTAAGTAGTTTGTGAGTGATAAAATCGCGCGGGTAGTACATTTCGGTGTAAGGGTCCCACAGCTCTTCAAAAGTTTTAGCGGCCAGCTCCATGCGCGTTACCAGTTCTTTAGGGACTTCGGCGCGGATGCATTTGGCGATCTCTAACAAGTGGCTGCCCGCGCGGATGAGGATAGCATTAAAGGCCAGGTCTTCAATAGCAAATAGCGAATGGTCGAGGATCTTTTCGATATTGTACTGTTTGCGGCGCAACCGGCGCTGGGCGTCAAACAACGCCAAGCCCTCTATGGTGCTGAGCCGTTCCGAGCCCGGGACTAGGCGCGTGTCTCGTCTAAACCAGCCGATGATTACGTCGAGGCGGGTTGTTTTAATAAATCGTATCCAGCTGGGCAACAGGTGATTTTGCAGTTCGCTCATCCAGGCCGGAGTATTGTCGAGGCCGGTTTCCCAGGGGTGAATTTGCAGCACCAAGCCTTCGCCATGCGGGTCGCGCTCCTGGTAGAGCCATTGGTGGTAGGCAACAATATTGGGGAAGACCTGGCGGTACCAACTGCGGCGTTCGGTAAGCGGCAGTTTTTCGCCCACCCGCACTACAGCCTCGGCCAGCATAGGCGGCTGGGTAATGCCGCTGGTTTTGGTTTTGTCGGGCGCAAACGGGCTTAGCCAGCTGCGCCAGATATTTTGGTCGCGGCGGTAGGCCCGGCCCCGTCCAAAAATAATGTGGGGCACCATGCCGTTGCTCCACTGGCCCCGCAGCAGGCTCATAATTTCCATCTTGGCGCGTTCGACGTCGTAGTGCCGCTGGCCAATGGCAATAAAGCAGCTATCCCATAACCACTGGTGAGGATAGGGTACGGCGGGTGAAGTAAAAAATCCCCGGTCGTTATCTGCTAATACTTTTTTGGCCGCGGCTAAAAGCTGGCTTGTATCGCTCATGGTTATCAGTATAGCGCACCCTGGGCCAGGATGTGCTTACCAAAAAGTAGTCTCAACCACACCGGTCTAGGCGGGGCAACACTAGTGGTTTAGCCGTTGCTCTTGGCTGCCGAGAGTCCGGCGGCAATACGCTGCCGCACTCTATCTATAAGAGTTAGAAACACGGCGCGGCTAGGACGGTCGCCAACAGCGTCGGGCACTTGCTCTGGCGCGGGAGCGGCGCTCGCGGCGATCGGTTCCGTAACACTACTGGGGTCAATGAGCGCTCGGCAGCGGGTTTCTACCTCTGCAATCTTGGCGCGGATGGTGTTTTGCCGGAGTGTATTCTGCACGCCTTCGGTATCGTACAAAAGGTCTAGCAGCGTTCTGGCCGCGTGACCCTCATGACGGAGGTCGGCAAGAGTGGCACGCAGGGCTCTGGTGAGGTGCGGATACTGTTCGGGCGGGTAATCGCGGTTAATAACTGCCCAGTGATCTATGCGCGTTTGTGGCGTATCCATGGCACGCGTATCGATCACCACATCGGCAAGATTCAAAAATCGACTTACACGCTGCAGGCGCCGGGCATAAGCTTGGTCGTGTGCCGGTAGCGTTTCGGCGAGCACGCCCGTAATGGCAAGATTGATTCTTTGTATCTCGGCGCGTTGGTTATCTATGTCGTGCACATTGGTGCGGCCCGGTGCGTCGGGCGAGCGCAGGATTGCCAGCCAGGCTTTGGCCTCTTGCAACTCGGCCTTCAGCCCTTCCCAGTCGCCGTTTTGTTGCGGGGTGAGATTATCTTTAAAACCTTCCAGCAGCGTCTTAAGCTCACTAACGTCGGGTGATCGCTGCAACAGCTGTGGGTCGGGGGAGGCGCCCCGGTCCACGAGCTGTCCGCTTCTGCCCAGGCGAGCGGGGTCATTGCGAAATACCCAAGGGTGCAGGCGCTCTGCTGGAATGGATTCTATAAATAGGCCGCGGTAGGGGCCTTGTTCTTGAGTAAGCTGCGCGAGCACGGTTTCGTATGGCTCACCCACGCCGTCGAGCACAAAGAGCGCAAACGTTTGCCGATCGGGGGAGCGCTGAGCGTCAAGTGTGCGGGGCTCGGCACAGTACGTGGCCATGGTGCAGTCCACGCCGGCTTCCTCGAGCCGGTACTTTAGCAACCGGAGGGTAGTGTGGTCGCGGGGCGGTTTATGCAGCGTGTCTAGCCCCGCGTTGTATGGTACGGAGGTATAAGGTACCAGCACCACACCGGGTATGACCTCCACCATAGGCGGCTGGGGCAATGTTTCGGCGCCAGGCCGGAGTGTTAATTGTTCGACCGGTTTTGGTTCTGCTATGAGCATGTAAATCCTTTATTTCATAATTAAGAAGCAATGACCCGGGTTGCGGTCACTGCAGTTGCCTGTTGGTGTATCTGGTGGACAGGGGAGTGTACTAATAGTAGGAACACTCGAGAGCACTTAGAATAAGAGCAGACGAGTACGTTATACGCCTTTAGGTTACGGACTGTCAAGGGAACATGCGGTAAACCGTCGCCAAAGAAAATCATTATTGACAATAAAAGGTACCTTGTATAACATAGTACTATATGACCGAAACAACAGCTGGTGAACCGCTCGTTAACCAACCCGAAGTCCAAATGCGTAAGGGCATGCTGGTGTACTGCGTGCTGCTACTTTGTAAAGACGGCAAAGTGTACAGCTCGGAAATTATTAGGCAACTGCGTGCCGCCGAGCTCATAGTCGTCGAAGGCACCCTCTACCCGCTGTTAAGCCGCCTTAGCCGCGATAAAATCCTGGCCTACGAATGGCAAGAGTCGGAGCAGGGGCCACCCCGCAAGTATTACTGGCTCACCACCGAGGGCACGCAGCTGTTGCATGAACTCCAGGCCACCTACCGCCGTCTACATACCTCAATTACGCACCTAGAGAAAGGGAGCAAATAATGAACGAAATTACCAAAATACATTTGGGACGCCAAGCCTTTACTATTGCCGTTGATGCGCATAAAGCCCTGCAGGCCTACCTGCACGATATTAAGGATGAGATAGGCGACAACAGTAAAGACGTGATCGACGAGGTAGAGCTGCGCATGGCCGAACTACTGGCCGAGCGCGGCATCACGGCCGAAAAAGTAGTTTTACTGCAAGACGTCGACTACTTAAAAGAGCAGCTTGGTTCACCCCGCGACTTTAAAGACGACAGCAGCCGCAGCGCCGAAGACAGCGACCAGCAGGGTGGTGCAGCATCGACACCCAAACGATTGTTCCGCGACACCGACAACGGCATGGTAGCAGGTGTTTGTGCCGGCCTGGCTAAGTTTTTTGGTATTGATGCCACGATTGTGCGCCTCATTTTTGCCGCCTTGATTATTTTTGGCGGCGGCGGTTTGTTGCTGTATGTGGTTTTGTGGCTAGTAGTGCCGCAGGCCAAAACCAATAGCGACCGGCTGCAAATGCAAGGCGAATCTGTGACCGTGGGCAGCATTAAAAAGATTGTCGACCGCGCCGACGTGTCTGGCGCTACCCGGCGGGCTCATAACGTTGTGGCACCGTTTTTGCACGGCGTTGGTAGGCTGTTGCTTGTGGCGCTCGGCGTGTTGCTTATTATTGTCGCCCTTGCCAACATTTTGGGGCTTATGACTACCGCCGTATATGTGTGGAGTAATAATGGCCTAAACGTGGCCGGCGAACATCTCTTCCCCGTTGGCATCAAAGACGTACTACTGCTGGCGAGCGCCGTTACGGTAGGGGTAATTATTAATCTGTTCTTTTTGTTGTCGGGACGGGCGCTTATCAGGCGCAAGTGGAGTGTACCGGGATGGCTATCCGGCGGCTTCTTAGGGCTGCTACTGTTTGGTATAGCTGCCGGAGTGGCGCTGGCGTTCGACACCGCGCCGCAGTTGCAACAACGCGTGGATGCGCTTTATCACACCTCAACTGCGGTCGTAAGCCCCTACCAAAAGTTGGTAGTCCATAGCGACCGGGCAAACGTCATTTACCACCCGGCTGCCAGTTATAAAGTAGAGTACCGCTACCTCGGCAAGCTGGTCGACTTTAATCAAACAGTGCAGGACGGCACACTTACCGTCGATACCACCAAAGCGCATCTGAACGGCTGCAATTTTGCTTGCATCCATAGTGACCCGGACCTCATAATCACGATATATGCGCCCGCACTACAAAGCGTTAGTCTTACCGACGACGCGCAGCCAGGCAACCGTGGATACCACTCTCTGAGCTTTAATAACAGCGAGCCGTGGACCCAACCCGACCTGACAGTAACAGCAACACACAACGTGAATGTCGCACTGCAATATGCCAACCCACAAAAAGTGGTGCTTACCAGTAATCCAGAAGCCGACAGCCAAACCGTAGAACTTACCGGGCTGCAGCCGCAAGCCTTTGCCAGTGACGTGGTGAGCATGGGCGGCAGCAACGTAAATGTAACCCGTACGGGGACGTTTGAGCTGCACACCGGCGCACAATGTACCTCTGATATGCCGCTTGCCATGTTGTCTAATTACCCGGCGACCGTCATTATTAATGGGCAGACCTACCCGACAAAAGGCGATCTACTGGGCACACAAAAAAATGAACAATCGCTGGCAGCCAACTGCGTGCAAACTATCGACCAAACTATCTATAATTAGTAAAACTTAGCGGAAAATCAAAATCCTGGGCGCGCAGCAACTGCATAACCGCCTGTAAGTCGTCCTTGCTGTTGCTGGTAACGCGTACGGCGTCACCCTGGATTTGCGTTTTGACCTTGGGCAGATTGTCGCGCACCAGGCTGGTAATCTTTTTTGCCTTTTCTTGGTCGAGGCCTTGTTTAAACGGGACTTCTTTAGTGGTTTTGAGGTTGGCGACCACCGCTTCCTTAGACACGTCCAGCACTTTTTGGCTTTGATTGCGAGCAGCTAATTTTTTGCGCACGATGTCTAAAATGGCATCGATTTGCCACTCGCCGTTACCGGTAATTTTGAGGCCGGTTTTGTCGCTGTCCAACCACTCAATGGCCGCGGGCGTGCCTTTAAAATCGTAGCGGCCGCTCATTTCACGCTCGGTTTGGTCGCGTACGTTGTTCATTTCGGCTTTGTCGTATTCGCTTACTATGTCAAAAGATGATTGTGCCATTATGTTTTGATTCCTTTAAGGGCCTAAATGTAACGGGACGCTTATAACTTTTGCAGCCCGCATGGCCCAGTTTACTACAGTTTGCAGTTGTTTTTGTATGGCGCGCACTTCTTTTTGGCTGATGGCCGGCGCGCGTTTTTCTAGGGCTGTTATACGGTCCAAGATGTCTTTTATGTCATGCATGTAGGCGACGTGATTATTGGCGAGCTGCTGGGTGATCTGTTTGAGCTCGGCCAGCTGCAGGGCATGCTCGCTCAATTTTCTTTCTATAGCTACCATTCGGTCTTCTATACTGCCCATCCTTGTTTCAATACCATCCATCCTGGTCTCAATCCTGTCCATCCGCCACTCGATTTTGTCCATCCGTGTTTCAACCCTGTCCATCCTTGTTTCCAGCCGGATAAACCCATCGCTCGTCATCTGCATGTGGTCTTTTATGACCTCTAGCAGATCCTCATTAGTTACGGGTTGTACTGTTTTGGTGCCCATGCTGTCCTCCATTATAGGTCTGTTTGCCCTGTTTTGCACGGCTAAGCTTGCGCCTAGGTGCCTTTGCAGTCAAGTACAATTTAAGGTATTTTTGGCCCGCGCAAAGCACGGTGACTTTTTTGCAATAACAACCTAGGTGCTCCCCGTTCTTTTGCTATACTGTAGGCAACATGATCTACCATAATCGACGCGTTGCCGAAGTTTCTGAGCTGCTCCACAGCCGTTTTGAAGAGCTAGAAACAAAAAGTGATATTTTAAAGGCGCCGGAACTCGGTGCGCTGTACAGCGAAATAAGCAGCCTGCCTCCCGAGGTGCGGGCCAACTTCGGCAAAGAAATTAACCAACTCAAAGCCGAATTGCAACAACTGCTAAGCGAGGTGCAAGACCAGGCCGAGGCGCTGCCGCCCATCGACGTTACCGCTCCGTTCGACATCAACATGCCCGTTACCCAGCGTCCACAGCTGTTAACCGCCGACCGCGGCAGCAAACATCCGCTTATGGCCGAGATCGAAACCGTCTCCGACATCTTTCGCCGCATGGGCTTTGTAGTGGCCGAGTCGCGCCAGCTGGACGACGACTACCACATGTTTACCAGCCTCAATTTCCCCGATGACCACCCGGCGCGCGACGATTACGACACCTTCATGACCGCCGAAACCGACAAAAACGGCAAGCAGTTTATTGCACCGGCACACACCAGCACCATGCAAAATCGTTTGCTGCAAAAGTACAAAGGCAACCTGGAGCAGGGCAAACCCATTGCCGTCCTAGTGCCCGACCGCGTATTCCGCAACGAAGACCTAGACGCCCGCCACGAGCACACCTTTTACCAGCACGAGGGCATTTACGTCGACAAGGGCATGCACGCCGGCCACCTTATGGCCACACTTAAGACCTTTTTGCAGACGTACTACAACCAGGAGCTCGATATTAAAACGCAGCCGTTTTATTTCCCCTTTACCGAACCCAGCTTTGAGTTTGCCCTAAGCTGTCCCTTTTGCCAGAAAAAGGGTTGCAGCATTTGTAGCCAGGTGGGCTGGATAGAGCTTTTGGGCTGTGGCATGATCCACCCCAACGTGCTCAAAATGGCCGGCATCGACCCCGCTGTGTACACTGGTTTTGCGTGGGGCGGCGGCATAGAGCGTTTGGTAATGATGAAATGTAACATCGAAGATGTGCGCCACTTCGAAAGCGGTAAACTCGACTTTTTGAGGCAGTTTGCATGAGCAATAATCACACTAAACTCGAAACCTTCGAACCCTGGAAGCAGGCTATGGCGCTGGTTACGGCGGTCGACGAATTTACCCGCGAAATTACACCCACCGAGGTCTACACCATCATCAACCCACTGCACCAGACTGCCATTATGCTTACCTCGGATATGGCCCACGCAGCGGGCCGGGGTGACCTAGACGCCGCCTTTGACTACCGGTATGGCCGCGGGCATTTATTTACCATCAAGAGCCTTGTTTTGCTGGCCGAGCAGCTGGGGCATACTAAAAACAACAGCCGCTTGCTGGTACAAATCGAAACCTTGCGCCGGGCCATCGACGCCAAACTTGACGACATAAAAGCAGCAGAGGATAAAGCCAAATGAGTGACACCCCCGAACCAACCTTATTCGAAAAAATAGCCGATGGCCGTATCCCTAGCTTTAAAGTGTGGGAAGACGACAACTACGTGGCATTTTTGACTCCTTGGCCGAGCGCCTTAGGCTTTACGGTCGTAACTCCGCGCAAAAACCCCGGCGGCAACTTTTTAACCGTAAGCGACGACGCCTACACCGGCCTGCTACTAGCGGCCAAAAAGGTAGCATTGCTGTTGCAAAAAGCCCTTAACGTGGAGCGCGTGGGCTTGGTTATAGAGGGTGAAGGCGTGCCGCACTTGCACGTTAAGCTCATACCCATGCACGGCAAATTGGGCGAGCGCATTCATCAGCTGCCCAAGCACCAGGAATTCTACGAAGAATATCCCGGCTGGCTAAGCACCGCCGGCGGCCCGGCCATGCCCGAAGAGCAGTTGGCACAGATTCAGGCCAAAATTAAAAAGGCAGCCGAGCAATGAAAATCAGCACGCAGGCTATTAAATTTATAAACGAGCATTTTGGCTCGGCCGGCGACCCGGCGCCAAATGGCGTGCCCGAGCTTGTAGAAAAAATTGGCGCCCAGCTAGGGGCGGTGGAGGAAGCAACCGATTTTGGCGCGCGGTTTGACCCTGTAGTAATTGTTAAAGTGGTCGACGTGCAAGACCATCCCGACGCCGACCGTCTGCACGTTTGTAAAGTAGACGACGGGCACGTAGTCGAAAACGTCGAACGTGACGAAAACGGCCATGTGCAAATTGTGTGCGGCGCACCCAACGTGCGCGTGGGTATGCTGGCCGCATGGCTTCCCCCCGGCGCCACGGTGCCAAGCACTTTTAATACCGAGCCGTTTGTACTCGAGCCCCGCGAGCTGCGCGGCCAAAAAAGCAATGGTATGCTGGCCAGCGCCAAAGAACTATCACTGGGCGACAGCCACGACGGCATCCTCGAAATTACCCTGGACGGCGACGAACATATAGAGCCCGGCACCTATTTTTCCGACGCCTACCATCTGCGCGGCGACACCATTATCGACATCGAAAACAAAATGTTTACCCACCGGCCCGACTGCTTTGGCTGGCTCGGGGTAGCCCGCGAGCTGGAAGGTATCCAGCGCCGCCCTTACAAAAGCCCGGAATGGTACCAAATGAATCCGTCTATGCCTGGTGTCGAAGCTGACGAGCTGCCGCTGCAAGTAACCAACGAAATACCGCACCTCGTGCCTCGTTTTGTGGTGATTGTGGTGCGCGACATCCAGATTAAACCAAGCCCGGTATGGCTGCAGGTTGACTTAGCACGCGTCGGCCTGCGTTCTATCAACAATATCGTCGACTATACCAACTTCTTTATGCTCGAAACTGGTCAGCCCATCCACGCTTACGACTACGACAAAGTTAAGGCGCTCGCTGGCGACGGCACCCCCACACTGACTGTTCGCCACCCTCGCCAAGGCGAAAAGATCATCTTGCTGAACGGCAAAGAAGTCGAACCGCGGGCCGAAGCCATGATGGTGGCGGTGGGCGAGCATTTGGTGTGCGTCGGCGGCGCCATGGGCGGGGCCGATACCGAGGTAGACGAAAACACCAAAAATATTATCATCGAGGCTGCCAACTGGAACATGTACTCCATGCGCAAAACATCTATGGCGCACGGTATTTTTAGCGACGCCGTGACCCGTTTTACAAAAGGGCAGAGTCCGCTGCAAAACCTGGCGGTGGTTGCCAAAATTGTTGACGAAGTGAGGCGTTTTGCCAGCGGCAAGGTAGCCAGCCCGCTTATCGACATTAACCATGTGTCGCCCGAGGCTCAAGAGCGAGGCAACTTGCATGCGCCCGTGACGGTTGGTAAAGACTTTGTTAACAGCCGTTTGGGCTGGGATTTGTCCACCGACGACATAGCGGGCCTGCTCCAAAACGTCGAATTTAGGGTAGACAAAAATAACGACGAGCTCACCATTACCGCGCCGTTTTGGCGTACCGACATAGAAATCCCCGAGGATATTGTTGAGGAAGTCGGCCGCTTATATGGCTTTGACCATCTTCCGCTCGTGCTGCCCACGCGCGATATTACCCCGGCACCAAAAGACGCCATGATCGAACTCAAAGCGCATACCCGCCAAACTATGTCCGAAGCCGGCGCCAACGAAGTTTTGTCGTACAGTTTTGTGCACGGCAATTTGCTCGACAAAGTGGGCCAAAACCGCGACCTGGCCTTTCAGCTGAGCAATGCACTGAGCCCAGAACTGCAATATTTCCGTATCACGCTTACTCCCAGTTTATTGGAGCGCGTCCACCCCAACATTAAAGCTGGTTATGACGAGTTTGCGCTGTTTGAGCTTAATAAAATTCACCTTAAGGGCGAGCAAGATCCGAGCGAACCGGATGTGCCGAAAGAGGACAACCATCTGGCTTTTGTGTTTGCCGCCAACGATAAAACCGCGGCCGCCAGCCATGCCGGCGCCGCCTACTATGCGGCCAAAAAGTACTTAAACCATGTATTGCCCAATGTGACGCCTCTGCTTGTCCCCCTCGAGTCGTTTGATTTCCGGGGCGACACCTGGGGTGAGCAAATGTGTGCGCCGTACGACCCTAAGCGCAGCGCCGTCATCGTCAAAGACTCCATGGCCTGGGGGGTGGTGGGCGAATACAAGGCCTCGGTTAAAAAGGCCCTCAAGCTGCCGGCCTACTCGGCTGGCTTTGAACTGGCGCTGGAACTGCTGCAAGACATGCCCGCAAAAGAGTATGTGCAGCTGCCGCGCTTCCCCAAAGTAGAACAGGATATTTGCCTCAAGGTTCCGACCAGCACCAGCTACCACGCCGTACATGACTTTGTGTGGGCACACCTCGACCAGCATCGTCCCGACGCTACCTACTACACCCTGGCGCCGGTTGATATTTATCAGCGCCCGGACGATCCCGAGCACAAACAAGTGACGCTGCGGGTGGGTCTCGCCAGCTTTGAGCGGACCCTCACCGATGCCGAAGTCGCTGCGCTGCTTAACCGTATTGCCGATGCCGCGCGTGAGCAGCTCCAAGCCGAAAGAATATAGTGTTTGAGGCTCTAAAGACCGTTTTTGCCGTGGTGCTCAATGCCCCCTGGACCTTCCTGTGCGGCGTGGCCGCCGTGATTTCGGTGCCCACGCGCCTGGAGTTTAGGGGCGGATTTATGCCGGTTTTTATTATCCATGTGCGCTCGCTGTGGTGGTACACCTGGATGCCGGAGGACAAAAATGCCAGCGGCTGGACCATGGGCAATGCTATTTTACTAAGTCCGCGCGCCGTAAAAGCCGACCTCACGCACGAGCTCGTGCATGTCGAACAATACTGCCGCGCCCCTTTCGTGCAAACCTACCTCTATATGATAGAATCCTGGCGTCACGATTACCGTCACAATAAATATGAAGTTGAGGCATTCACGAGAGCTAAGAATTAAGCTGAGGTTTACACATGCAATACATTGATTTGTCAGTCGATATTACCAACCAGACGCCGGTGTGGCCGGGCGACTCACCATTCAAAATTACTCAAATCTCCTCGGTTGCCCACGACGGCTGCAGCATGCACGAGGTGTCGGGCACTACCCATGCCGGCACCCACGTGGATGCTCCCAGCCACATGCTGGAAGGCGGCAAGACCCTCGACCAATACCCAGTAGAGCATTTTACAGGGCGCGGCCGGCTGGTGGACGCCCGCTCCGGCGGGATAACTCTGGAAGCAGTGCAGGCGGCGGATATACACAAGGACGATATTGTTTTGTTTTGGACCGAGATGAGTAAGGCCTACGCCGAGCCGGCTTACTTCGAAACCTACCCGGCCATTCCCGCCGAAGTAGCCGAATATTTAGTAAAGCAAAAAGTCCGCATGGTAGGCGTAGACACCGCCAGTGTTGACCACGAGGAGTTTATCGCCCACAAAATATTGCTTAAAAACGACGTGCTGATTATCGAAAATCTTACCAATTTGGCAACGCTTGTCGGCAAAGATTTTAGCGTTTACGCACTGCCCATTAAACTGCACGTCGACGGGGCGCCGGCGCGAGTTATCTCGGTAGTAGCCTAGGCTCTATTTTGTAACTCGGGGGTAGGGGATTGTATCTGCGCAGCGCCCAGACGCATTGCGCGGCCTCCTCTGCTGTCAGTTGTAGGCGGCGTTCGTCGGCAAAGCCCAGCCTGCCGAGCCACAAAGGTACTTTCTTTTGGGGCAGGGGTTGTTCTGGTGTCCAGAGTGTGCGGTACGTTTCTATCTCTTCGACACGTACGGCATCCTCTATGCCAGACTGAGGGGAGAGATCATTGAAAGCGGCGAGCAGATAAGTGTTTGGCGGTAAGGCGTGTGGTCTGTCGCTCGGTTTTTTTTGGGGTGGTGACATTAACAAGCAGGGACCATGAGCCTATCTCTGCACCAAGTACTCTGCCAGCGGTCAATACCAGGTCGCCTATCTGCCTCCTCGAAAAGGGGGGCGCAGTATCTTGGAAGTCGGCCGCACATAAATAGAGGCCTGATGTTTCTATGGAGGACATGACTATAATTATAAAATTTTTAGTGTATATTTACAATTAAGTTTAAAACATTCCACTATCTTTTCAAGCTTCCTCGGAGTTGGTCATCGCCATAAAATTAGAGTAGACCAGCAAAAGACGCAACACCTATAGCCTTGAGGCCGCTCCTTCCGTATAATGTGCTGTAAATGAAAGATTTGTGGCGCATACTGCGTTTTACCAAAAGTTTGTGGCGTTATTACGCCGGCATTTCGTTTTTTACGATTTTATTGTCGGTTATGACGCAGCTTGTGCCGTTGCTTACCAAGGGCGCGGTCGACCAAATCTCCAAAATTGCCAGCGGCGGGCAAGCAAACGTTGGCTTGGTGGCCTGGTTTGCCATCCTTATTTTTCTGACCGATGTCGGCCAGACCTTGCTCAGCAACTACAGCGGCTATTTGGGCGATATTATGGCCACCAAGCTGCAGCGCCATTTAAGCGAGCGTTACTACCAGCATATTTTAAGCCTGCCGCAGCGCTATTTTGACTCGGAGCTATCGGGTAAAATCATCAACCGCATGAGCCGCGGTATCGGGCAGATTAGTCAGTTTATGCAAATGTTTAGCAATAACTTTTTGCAGTTTATTTTTAGCACCGTGCTGTCGCTGGCCGTTGTCGCCTACTTTAGCTGGCAGGTCGCCCTCATGCTGTTGGCGCTGTATCCCATTTTTATCTGGCTTACTACCCGCAGCAGTGCCACTTGGCAAAACTACCAAAAAACCATCAACGAAGAATACGACATTGCCAGCGGCCGTTTTGCCGAAAGTATTGGCCAAGTGCGCGTGGTAAAAAGTTTTTTGCAGGAGCTGCGCGAGCTAAGATTTTTTAGCAAGCGCCTCGGCAAAGTGGTAGCCACCACCCGGCCGCAAAGCATTTTTTGGCACAAGCAGGATATTGTGCGGCGGCTGGTACTCAACCTTATTTTCCTCGGTGTGTTTGTATATATATTTGTCGAGGCGGCGCACGGCGTCTACAGCATCGGCACCATGGTGCTGCTCATCCAATATGCCATGCTCGTGCGCATCCCCATTTTCAGTATCAGCTTTTTGGTAGACCAATCGCAGCGCGCGGTTTCTAACACCCGTGATTACTTTGAGGTAATGGACGAACAACCCGAACTGGTTGACGTTGAAGGCGCCAAGCCCTTGCGCGCCGGCCCCGGCGAAATCGTGTTTGATAACGTGCGTTTTGCGTACGACACCGACAAGCCCGTGCTGAAGGGCGTGAGTTTTACGGTCCAGCCGGATAGCAAGGTGGCACTGGTAGGCGAAAGCGGCGAGGGCAAAACCACGCTTACCAACTTACTGCTGCGCTTATACGACGTAACCGGCGGGCAGATCCGTATCGATGGCCAGGCCGTAGCCGATGTGACGCAGGCCAGTTTGCGCAGCGCCATTGGCGTGGTGTTCCAGGAGTCGGCGCTTTTTAGCGGCACGGTGCGCGAAAACATTGCCTATGCCCGGCCCAACGCCACCATAAAAGAAGTAATGGCTGCCGCCCGGGCAGCCAACGCCCACGAATTTATCGAAAAGTTCGACAAAAAGTACGACACCGAAATTGGCGAACGCGGTCTTAAGTTGAGCGGCGGCCAAAAGCAGCGCATTGCCATTGCCCGCGCCCTGCTTAAAGACGCGCCGATCCTCATCCTAGACGAGGCCACCAGCAGCCTGGACAGCAAGAGCGAGCATATGGTGCAAGAGGCGCTAGAACGCCTTATGAAGGGGCGTACCACCGTCATAATCGCCCACCGCCTAAGCACCATCCAAAATGTCGACCAGATTGTGACGCTTAAAAATGGCAAGGTCAACGAAACCGGTACGCCGGCCGAACTGGCCCGATCTAAAGGTATCTACGCCGAACTGCTTAAACTGCAAAACCGCCACACCGAACTGGGCGAAAAAGAACTCAAAAAATACGATATTGCCGCCTAGCCTCACCTGCCTCCGTAAAGCCAAGTTAAAAATACGACGTCTTGCCACTAGGCGCACCACTGCGCGGCGTATATAATAGCCTAGGCAACTAAGAGGGAACGTTAGTTTGGAGGATATATGGCGCGTCGACGCGACCGAATTGTAGCTATTATATTGACCGTGTTATTTTTTGTGACGTCGTTCGGCCTGAGCTTTGTCGTCATTTGGCAACTATACAAAGACAATAAGGAGGCAAAAACCGTGAACGATGGCACCGTTAATTCTCAGAGCACCAAGCCCACCCCGGCGCAGCAAACTCCGGCAAAAACCGGCAACGGCAAGTTGGAGGGTACCCAGCTGCAAAACTTTACCCCGGTTAGTACGGTAAACGATTTGCAAGTAATTGACACCCAGCCCGGTACGGGCGACGAAGTAAAGGCGCACGATACTGTTACCGTTGACTACACCGGCGCGGTTGCCGCAACCGGTACTATCTTCCAAAGCTCGCTCGACATGGGGCAGGCCGTAACGCTCAGCCTCGACGGCGTTATTAAGGGTTGGAGCGAAGGCATGGTCGGCATGAAGGTCGGCGGTGTGCGCCGGTTGCTTATCCCGGCCGCTCAGGCTTATGGCGCTAACCCACCTTCGGGCATCCCGGTTAATGCTAATCTGGTCTTCGATATTACCTTAAAGAGTATTGGCGCAGGCCAGTAAAATAACGTAAAAAGCACAATATATAGGGTATTGCATAAAGCGTAAGCGCTATATACAATATTGGTAAGAATCAAAACAAAACACTTCATAGGGGGATTTATGGTCAAGAACATCACTATTTTCACCACCAACACCTGCGCGTACTGCGTTATGGTCAAAAAGTGGCTGGACGCCAAAGGCTTTGGCTACGAAGTAGTAAATCTCGACCAAAACCCCGAGCGCCAGGAAGAAGCCCTGCGCTTAAGTGGCGCCCTAACCGTCCCCGTAACTGTCGTAACCAAGCACGACGACTCCCAGCAAGTAGTAGTGGGGTATAACCTGGCTAAACTCGCCCCGGCACTGGCGTAAGAGCGGGCCTAACCGGTACAATTATAACTATGTCAGACACACCTAAACTTCCTATTCATGATGTCGTAATGGTTGGCGCTGGGCCGGCTGCTTTAAGCGCGGCTATTTATACCACACGTGAGGATATTGAAACAGTATTATACGAACGCGGTGTGGTAGGCGGGCTGGCCGCGGTCACCGACTGGATCGATAACTATCCAGGCTTTCCCCAGGGTATCGCCGGCCTAGAATACGCCGACCAATTACGGCAGCAAGCCGAACGTTTTGGCGCCAAGATCGAACTGGGTGAGGTAACTAAAATTGCCAACGAGGGCAAGTATAAACGCCTAGAAACCACCGACGGGCCCATGCTCGCCAAAGCCGTACTTATTGCCACTGGCAGTGACTACAAAAAAATCGGCGTGCCGGGCGAGCAAGAATACTACGCCCACGGCGTGCACTACTGCGCGACCTGCGACGGCGCCTTTTACCGCGGTAAGCGCCTGGTAGTAGTAGGCGGCGGCAACTCGGCCGTGCAAGAGGCTATGTTTTTAACGCGCTTTGCCTCCCATATCGATTTGTTAGTGCGCTCTGACAAAATGCGCGCCTCCGAAGTATTACAGCAAGAGCTACGCCAAAAGCACAAAGACGACATCACCGTCCACTTTAATACCACCACCGACGAAATTGTCGGCGAAGACAACAAGGTGACCAAGGTCGTAGGTACCGACAAAACAATCGGCAAAAAGGTAGACTTCCCAACCGACGGCGTTTTTGTGTTTGTGGGCCTGCAGCCCAACAACGAATGTGTGGCAGGCAGCGACATTAAACTGGACGACATTGGGCTGATTGTATCCGATCAAAACCTACAAACTTCCATGCCGGGCGTATTTGTAGCCGGTGATATCCGCTCTGGAGCCACCATGCAGATCGCCAGCGCCACCGGAGACGGGGCCACAGCAGCGCTGCGTATCCGCGAGTATTTAAACGAACATGCACGCCACCACTCCTAAAAGGTGGGGCGTTGGGTACAGCTTTTAGCTAAAAGGGGTAAAGCATATGAACAAAAAAATATTGGCCGTGCTAGTTGCAGTAGTGGCGCTTGGTGGCATCGCTGTGCTAGTGTTATCCCAAAAACATCCTTTTAGCACGCATCATCAGCAACATGACGCCGCTGCCCAGACCAAGGAGCACGGCATTTCTTCGCCGGCCACTGTCCCCTCTCCCACTGCAGCCAGTGGCGACTCTATGCCTGCTCCCACCACTCCGGCGGCCACGCCAGCCGGTCCCGCCACGCCAGCGTCAACCGCCAGCGTCACCATCCAGGATTTTAGTTTTAGTCCGCAAACTCTCAGTGTTAAAAAGGGCACGGCCGTAACCTGGACTAACCAAGATAGCTCGCAGCACACGGTAACCGGCGACAACACCAAAGGCTTTGCCAGTAAGCCCTTAGGCAAGGGCGATAGCTACACCTTTACGTTTAACGCTGCAGGAACATTTACCTACCACTGCTCGTTTCACTCCAGCATGACCGGCACGGTGGTGGTTACCGAATAGTGTTGTAACATTGAAATTGTTTTTGTGGCAATTTTATCGCATAATTGGGCCACCAATAACTTACGGAGGACGATATGCGCAAAACTGATGGTGGATTTGGCTGGCTCGAAGCGCAAGCAGAGGAGGTAGTTCAACACGCGCCGGTAAGCAAACGCGTGGAAGAGGGTCTTAAGGAGGCAGCAGAGGCAAAAGGACAGCACACCTTTGCGCTGTATTCTAAGGTTCCGGGGCAGCTTGGAGCTCTTGCTTCAGACCGAGACGCTTTTGTAAACGGTTTGGCCGCTTGTGAGCCCTCTCGTGCTTATGTGACAGAAATGTCTTTTTCTTATTCGACCGGGCGGGGAGATAATCTTCAGCTGTTAGGTGCCTTGCTTATTACCAGTCAGCCCCTCGTGGCGACAGGCGAGTAATTACGCTAGCTAAAACTGCTCGTACCCCGGGAAGTAATCGGTCACTAGGCGTCGTTTATCGACGCCTTTGGCTTTCAGGTCTTTCGTAAACGCTTCGACCATTGGTTCTGGGCCGGACAGGTAAAACAGGCTTTCGCCGTCGTCGCCAGCCAGTTCGAGAATGCGGTTGGCGTCTAGTGAGCCGGTTTCGCCCTTGTAGCTGCTGGGCGGTTGTTTAATAACGGTGGTTAGCTGGCAGCCGTACTGTTTAAAAAGCGGCTCAAAAGCCAGCTCGTCTTGTTCGGTGACTGCATATATAAGATGAATGTCGCGTTTTTCGCCCGTGTCTAACAGCCATTTGATCATGCTATGCATGGGTGTTATGCCCATGCCGCCGGCCACAAAAATCAGCTTGGTCGCCGGGTTTTTGGGCAACACAAAGTCGCCCATGGCCTCTGCCAGTTTAAGGGGGGTGCCGGGCTTAAGTGCAGCCAGAGTCTGCTTAAAGGTGCTGCCGTGCTGCGAAGCAAATTTGGTGGTAATGCTTACCAGAGGGTCGGTTGGTGAGCTAGAGATAGTAAACCAGCGGCGCTGGCCGCGATTGTCGGCGTCCGGGTGTGTGAGATACAACTCGGTAAATTGCCCGGCAATGTAGCGCATGGGTTTTTCCGGCTTAAACCAGAAAGTTTTTATGTTGTGGGCGACTGGCTCGCTGTGGTCGAAGGTGACATTCATAAAACTTTAAAACTCCCGTATTTGGCTTATGCTACTATCATACTATGGACGCCTGCGGCAGTCTCCGCAAGCCAACAACCAAGCTGCGGATAATGCTTAAAGCCGAAAGGAGCACGAGCTAATGGATGATGTCGATTGGGCGGTACTCACCACTTCTACCCGCGCCCGCGTGTATTTGCTGTGGGCTATTATGTTGCCGATTGGTTTTGTAGCGACTTATTTTTATCCGTACCATCTTATAAACGCGCTTTGGATGGTTATAGCTGCGGTAGGCCTAGGGTACATGTATAAAGTGATGCTGCTGCGTGTGCCGCAGATGCGCAAGATTTTTTTGGCGTGGCTGGTGCCGATTGCGGTGGGCATGGTAATTTCGGGCGCTGTTTTTTATGTACCGACGCACTTGGCTCAGCATACCCTGGCGCACCTCGGCACCGTGTGGCTGGTGGTTATGGCGATTGGGTATACGCTCAATGGCCTCGTAGACCGGCCTTCGGGCTGGTATTGGTTTGCCGCGGTGCTCAATGCTGTGGCTGCCTACGCCTGTTACGAATTTGACGCATTTGTTGACACACAGTACCTAATTATTGCGATAGTCAGCGCTTGGTCGATGCTCAACTTGTGGTTGTTCCGGGCTGACGTTTGAGCTGCTGGTGAGGCTCCTTTGTTCCGTGTTAAAGGTATAGCCGCTAAGGCGCCTGCAGCGCCGTATATTCCGTTAAAAGCATGCTCTGAGCGGACCCGTAGGTGGCGGGTTGGCAGATGCAGGCTGACGCCCACGGCTGCCGAAGCGCTCTGCCGGCAGTTGTTATCTAAGTGGTTAAGTGTTTCGGCTGGCGTGTTCTCTGGTGTACAATAAAACCGAAGAAATAGGAGACAATACGTATGGCTGATTTTAATCTCGTACTCGATACCGGCGATTGGCAAAACGGCGTGGTAAACACGGTGGTAGAAATTCCGCAGGGCTCGATGCTCAAAGTGGAGTGGGACCGCAAGCGCGCCTGCTTTACGCTCGACCGCGTCGAACCGGCAATTTTTGCCAAACCAGTTAATTACGGCTTTATCCCGCAAACTCTCGACGAAGACGGCGACGAACTGGACACGCTCGTGGTGTGCGGCGAGCCGATCCCTACCGGCGTCTGGCTAGAAGCTAAAATTATCGGCGTACTGCACTTTGAAGACGACGGCGAAGTTGACGACAAAATTGTAGTGGTGCCGGCCGATGACCGTAACACCGGCAACCGCATTACCAGTCTCCACGATTTAGGCGAGCGCTGGAAGCAGCAGATAGAGCACCACTTTACGCACTACAAAGACCTCAAAAAACCTGGCAGCACCAAAGTGCTGGGCTGGGGCGATATCGAAGCCGCCAAAAAGATCGTCGAAGAATCTATTGCCCGCTACAAAACTAAGTAGGCTGGCCACCATGCAGACTTTTGTTATTGCCAAAGTGCTTGTAGTGAATGTCAGCGGGGAAATACTTACCCTGCGCCGCAGCGCCACCGACGAACGCCGGCCGCTGCAGTGGGATTTCCCTGGCGGCTTTGTAGACGCCGCCGACACTATAACTACCGCTGCGGTGCGCGAAACCAAAGAAGAAGCCGGGCTGACAATTGCAGAGCCCAGGCTAGTATACGCCAAGAGCGAGGTTACGCCCGACCACGGCAGCGGCACCTGGCTGCTGTTTGTGGCCCCGGCGCCGGCCGATCCCCAGGTTACGTTAAGCTTTGAGCACGACCAGTTCCAGTGGGTTAAGCCCGCCGATTTATTGCAACAAATTACTTACGACCGCCAGCAGGCTATGCTGCGGTATGTCATCGAAAACGATCTGTTGCATTAAGGACACGTCCTTTACCAACGCCTTGCTGCACCTACGGCACACCCGGGTTTTTAAGAATACACTGTATCCTTGCCAAGCCCGACCCGCAGTTTTTAAAGTTGCGCTTGCCAAGCTCAACCTACCCGGCCATGAAGTGTTATTTATAGAGGACCAACAGCGCTTTAAAAAGTTTGCAGGCAGTCTGGCGGCGTATTATTGAGCTTTCGCGGTGTTTTAGCAGGCGCTCTTACTAGGGGGGTTTGCGGTATTCAGCTTATTCTCAATATAGCGCGTTAGTATAGCTAGTGTTATCCAAGCTCAAGGGTAGCAACGACAGGTAAGCAGGTAGCTGAGCGACGCACAAATGCACGCAGGGGCGGGCAAATGGGTGCGCAGTCTACGGGCAAGCCTTACTTTAATGTTTACAAAGGGGGAATATTGAAGGTAAAAAAATCAGTCATTATTGCAGGCGCAGTCGCCACCATTGGCCTCGCCGGCGCTGGTGGGCTGGGTGTCGCTTCGGCTGCTGGCAACGTTCAATCGTCCGCCACCAACAACAGCCTTATTGATAAACTCGCCAGCAAGTTTAATCTTAAAAAAGCCGATGTACAGGCCGTTTTTGACGAAGACCGCACTGCCCGGCAGGCCGCCCGCCAGCAGCAGGTAGAGGAGCGGCTGACGCAAGCGGTAACCGACGGCAAAATTACTGCCGCGCAAAAAGCTGCAATTTTGGCCAAGCAAGCTGAGTTACAAGCCAAAATGAATGCCGACCGCGCCAGTATGCCGGACAAAACTCCGGCAGAACGGCGCGCGCTTATGGAACAAAATCGTGCCGAGCTTAAGCAGTGGGCAGCCGATAACAGCATACCCGCAGCATATCTAAGATTTGTGAGAGGAGGTGTGCACGGTCACGGTGGTATGGACCCATCGCCCGCCACGTAAAAATTAAGCAACCCACAATAATATCGAAAGGGGGGCGTATGCACAAAAAATACACTACCGGCAGCCGGCCGGTAGTGTATTTTTATTAGCCAAAGTTAATGATTGGCGAGCGGGTAGTATGTTGCCCTTATGAACATGATTGAAGGCGAAAATTTTAAACATGCGACCGTACTCGGGTCGCAGGGCAGGAACCTGAATGTGGCGCTGTGTGCTCCCGAACCAGGCGTGCTGTCGGATCGCAGCATAGCCATTTTGTTGGCTAACGGCATTGGCGGTGATATGTGGGGCAACTGTTTTACCCCGATCTTATTGATGTGCTCCGGCAGCAGGGCATGACCGCAGTGCTGGCCCAAACGGGCGGTGACGGCGTCGATGGGTGGCCCGGCGGAGTGCGCGGCGGCGCTGGCCGGCAAGTTGCTGAGGACTATGTGCAGGATATGCAAGCTCTGATTGGTGACCCGGCAAGGACCTACGACGAAGTAGGTGTGGTTGGGTTTTCGCTCCACGGCTCAATTGTGCCGGTTGCCCTCACGCCCGAATTTTTGGCCAGCCTCCCTGCCACCACCAAACTTATTGGGGTTATGGCGCTCTCCAATACGTTCTTACCTAACTGGATTAGACAACGAGGCTACGAAGACTACGAAATGGACTTGCGTCCTGAGGTTATCGCCTCGCTCGGCCAGGTAGACCCTTATCCAGCCATTGCCCGTTTGCACTAGGCCAATATAGCCGTTGGCTTTGGCTACGGCACAGCTGATACTGTTGCAGAAGCCTCCTACGAAGGGTCGTTCGACAATTTAAGAGGCCGGGTAGCCCAAGCCTGCCCGCCTGCACCAGGCCGGCCCTTACCGATCCGCGCCTTTGAAGGCGCAGGCCACGACTTTGCGGGGCAGGAGCGCGAGCTGGCGCAGTACGTGGGCAGCTTCTTTTTGCGTGCCGCCGGGCTGCCAGCGCCCGCCCAGTAATACACGCCCTCAGCATATTCTCAGCGACCCCGCTATAATAAACGGTATGCGAATACTTGTTGTTGAAGACGAAGCCAAAATCGCCCACGCCATAAAAAAGGGCCTGGGGCAGGAAACATTTGCTGTTGACGTATGTTTAGACGGCGACGAAGGGCTGCGTTATGCGCTCGACGAGCCCTATGATCTCATTATTTTAGACCGCATGCTGCCCGGCCTGGACGGGGTAAGCGTGTGTAAAAAGCTGCGCGAAGCCGGCAACCAAACCCCGGTGCTGCTACTGACCGCTAAAGACAAAGTAAGCGACCGCGTGGACGGCCTTAATGCGGGGGCCGACGACTACTTGGTAAAGCCATTTGCCTTTGAGGAGTTATTGGCCCGGGTCCGCACCCTGCTGCGCCGTCCTAGCCAGGTACTCTCACCAGTGCTTTCCTGTGACAATTTACTGCTTAATACGCAAACTTTTGAGGTAACGCGGGCAGGTAAAACGATCCAGCTAACCCAGCGCGAGTTTGCCCTGCTCGAATATTTGCTGCGCACCAGCGGTACCATTGTTACCAAAGAAACTATTATTGCCCATGTGTGGGATTACGATGCCGATGTGCTGCCCAACACGGTTGAGGTGTATGTAGGCTATCTGCGCAATAAAATAGATAAGCCATTTAGTAAGCACCGGCCGCTCATCCATACCATCCGTGGTTTTGGGTATAAGCTCGAGAAGCTCGAGGCCGCCAAATGAAAATGAAGCTGTTTGATGCAGCCTACTTACGCATGACGGCCTGGTATGTGGCGCTTATTATGGCCATAAGTTTGCTGTTTAGTTTTTGGGTATACAACGAAGCACAGCAGGAATTGCTGGTGGGCCTCGGCCGGGTGGAGCAAATTAGACAGTTGGACCACTTGGCGCCGTCTGGTTTTCGTAGTTTTATAGATGACCGTTTAGACGATAGCCGTCAGCGGTTGGTGGTGCGCCTGGTGGCCTTAAACACCGTGGTATTGGTGTTGGGCGCGGCTGCCAGCTATGGGTTGGCCCGCCGTACTATGCGCCCCATAGAAGAGTCGGTGGAGGCGCAGCACCGCTTTACGGCCGATGCCAGCCACGAGCTGCGTACGCCGCTCGCGGCCATGAAAACCGAGATTGAGGTCGGCTTGCGCGATGCACAGCTAACCAAACAAGATGCCGTGCAGCTACTGCGCAGTAACCTCGAAGAAATTGACCGCCTGGGTACGCTTGCTGACGGCTTGCTCGCTTTAACGCAGTCCGATGCGGCACCGGTAACGGCCCGCTCCGTGGCACTCGAAGACGTCGCCGGCAAGGTAGCCAAACGCTTACGCCCCTTGGCCGACGCCCAAGCCGTGGAGCTAAAACTGCAGCTCGAGCCGGTTGTTGTAAAGGCCGACGACGCGGCAGTCGACAAAATTATCGGCATATTACTAGACAACGCCGTCAAGTACAGCCCCGCCAAAACCACGGTGGCGCTCAAGACTTACCGCAAAGATGGCTACGGGTATGTTGAAGTTAAAGACCAAGGCATAGGTATTAAAGCCGGCGAATTGCCGCACGTGTTTGACCGGTTTTATCGGGCCGACACTTCGCGCAGCAAAATGAACGTTTTGGGGCACGGGTTAGGCTTGTCCATCGCCCACAAACTGGCCGAGGATTTTGACGGTACTATTCAAGCCGCCAGCGCGATCGGCAAGGGCAGCACGTTTACGGTCAAATTGCCGGCGGCCTAAGGTTGCTCGGCACCGGGCATGTCCGGTCGCCAGCTACCTTGGCTCAGCTCGGTGAGTCCCTGCTCGTGGTAATTGCGAGCTGTGGCAGCACGGCGGCCTCGCCAGCCAAAGAAGATAGCCAGCCCGCGGTTGGCCCAGGCAAAAAGTTTACCAAGGATGCCGCCTTCGGCGCGCTGTGTTTGGGCGCGCCGCTCATGTTCTAGGGCCCGCTTAGAATATCGCTCGGCCCGCCCGGCCGACACTTGGTAATCTGCCGCGAGCACTTGTACGCCCAAACGGGCAATGGCATCGTCTCCTGACTCACGTTGCTCGTCCAGCTTTTGCTGAGCGGTTTGGGTGCGAGCCTCTATTTTTGTCGTTAAGTTGCCTAAGCGTGCGGTAAGGCCCTCGCTTTTTACCACTTCTTCGGGGCGTGTACGGGCAAGCTGCATTAACGATTCGCCGATTCTTCTCCAGGTACGGGGTCGCTCACGGCTTAAACCGGAAGGGGGCAGGTAGCGGGCTCCGGCTTCTAGATTTGTTTCGGGAGCGGTAAGGTCTGATGGCTGTTCTTCTACAGCCGATGGTACGGCAGGCGTGCCCAAAATATCGGGCGCCGCGCGGTGGCGAGATAAAACGGCAAGCCGCTCTGGCATGTATGTAAACTTCCTGCCGTGTTGGGCAAAGTGGTTATGTGTTGACAATGAACAACAGTCGAGGCTACAATAAATGTAGCGCTATAACCATAGTACTACAATTTTTGTAGCAGTCAAGGATTTTAATGAGCACCAATGAAGATGCGCCAAAAAAGCAGGATTTAGTCAGCCAGGGCCTGAAGGTTTTTGGTGACGTGTGGACGCTGTCTATTGTGCGGGTACTATCTGGTGCAACCAAACGTTTTAACGAGCTGCAGCGTAATCTCGGCAATGTAAGCCCCACGACGCTTACCGACCGGCTCAAAAAGCTCGAACAGTACGGTCTTGTCGTCCAAGAAAAGCAAACCATAGACCAGTTATCGGTGATCTACAAGCTGACCGAAAAGGGCAAGAAGATGCTGCCGGTGCTTGAGGCTATCGAAACTTTTTCTAAGAAGTTTCTCTAAGCTGAGTCTCTTTAATTCGGGGTTCTAACCCGGCAAGGCTGGAACCTACCCCCACGGCACGTGCGGGTCTCAGAACATGCTTTTTATAGCATATTCTGAGCTTCCGAGGTGCCTTAGTGGGCAGGTTCCAGCCTTGCCGGGTTAAGCGTCGTGTTAATTCGTAACTTTTCCTGCCTAAAGAAGTAGATTTTGGGCAAGAGAAACAGCCGTTACAACTCCGCATGGTATAATCGGCCTATATAACAGATTGGCGTTTGATTACCATGGGCATGAATAGAGAAGTTTATTCCTACTTGCTAAAAAGTTTTGGACGCAAGCCCGGCTACTGGGTGGGTGTGGTAGCGCTTATTATCCAGACGCTGCTGCTGCGTGTGGTGTCGGTGCTGGTTATTGCCCACTTGGCGGCGGCCATTGCACGCGGCGATTTGCATAGCGCACGCGTAAGTGTGGTGGTGCAGGTGTGCGTGTCCTTGAGCGGCCTCGGATTTAGGCTCCTTAAAGATATGGTGGTGGTAAAGGCCGAAAATGACGCTTACGGTGACCTCATGGTGGCCTACTACCGGCGGCTCGTCGGCAAAGATATGTCGTTTTACCGCGATAACCAAACAGGATATTTGGCCAGCACTTTCCGGCAACACGCCGACAGCTGCATGGAAATAGTCCGGTTGTTTCGGGGCGAGTTAATCCAAACGCCTATTTCGCTGACCATCCCGGCCGTGGTGCTGTTTTTTGCCTCCTGGAAAGTCGGGCTGGTGACGTTTGCGATTGTTATTGTACAGGTGATTTATGTGCTGTGGTCGTCGTCAATCGTCAACACTATCCGTACCCGTTCGCACGAAATATACCGCCAGGTATCGGGGATAGTGTCCGACGATGTCACTAATATTGTCGCCTACAAAACAGCCGGTTCCAGCACGAACGCTGTGGCCCGCCTGCGGGCTCTCGCGGACGAAGAAACCGCGACTTTTTACGAGCGCCGCAAACGCCTCGCCCTGCTTGATGCGCCGCGCGATACCATAACCATACTGGGTACCGGCGTGGCATTTTGGATTATTGTAAGCAGTTCGCACAACTCGGCGCAGGCGGTCGGGCTCACCATACTGGCGGTTACCTACCTATTCCAAATCTTTAACAGTATCGGTACCTTGCCCGATCTTATCGTGCGCCATGACGACCTGATAACTAAAATTTACCCCACGCTCGACTACCTCAAGAGCGATAAGTACGAACGCATTAAAGACAAACCGTCGCCGGTGGAGCTGGTGCCGAAGGGCGGCCGAATTGACTTTAATAATATTACGTTTAGTTACAATGAAGGCAAAAACGCCCCCAATGTCTTTCATAAATTTGACCTGCACATTAAGCCTGGCGAGCAAGTGGGTGTGGTGGGCTTGAGCGGGGCAGGCAAAAGCACGCTCGCCAGCTTGCTGATGCGTTTTGACGAAGTCCAGGGCGGTTCTATTTGTGTGGACGGCGTCGACATCCGTGACGTGCGCCAAGAAGATTTGCGCCGGCAGATCGCCTACGTGCCCCAGGAGCCATTGCTGTTTCACCGTACTATCAAAGAGAATTTGCAGTACTTTGGCCGCGACATGTCCGAAGCGCACATGCTGCGGGCCGCCAAAGCCGCCCATGCCCACGAATTTATTACGCAGTTATCCCAGGGCTACGACACGCTGGTGGGCGAGCGCGGGGTCAAGCTCAGCGGCGGCCAAAAGCAGCGCGTGGTCATTGCCCGGGCCATTTTAAAGGACGCCCCTATTATGTTATTTGACGAAGCCACCAGCGCGCTGGACAGCGAAAGCGAAAAGATCATCCAGGAAGCCCTGCCCGCCATTATCGGCAAGCGCACCGCAATTGTCATTGCCCACCGCTTAAGCACTATTGCCGGCCTGGACCGCGTAATCGTCATGCAAGATGGCCGCATTATAGAAGACGGCACCCACGCCCAGCTGCTCAAACTCAAAGGCCGCTACTATTCGCTTTGGCAAAAGCAGACCGCCAAAAAATCAGCACCTCTTAATAGTGGCCTTTAGTAATTTTTGACCTATTGCGCAAAATCCATTACGGGTCCAAAAACAACGATTATTGCCTAATATACGACGTATCTATTGCCGGCAAAACCGACAAAACGTGTAGCTTGCAAGATGGCAAGCTGGTTGTTGCCACCCGAAAGTAGTGGTATCCTAGGGCCACGAGGATGCGCGTCCAAAAAGGCGCGTTGCTGAGACACTTATGAAAAGCTCACCAGAATCTGCACATCAGCCAGAAAAATCATCCAAGCAAGTCGCCCCGCACGCCGGCCAGACTGCGCTTAAGCGCGCAGTAACGGAGCGGAGTTTTTTGGGGCTTAAACCTAATACGCGCTCTTTTTTGGCGCTCGACCTGCCTGCGCCCGCCAAGGCTAAGCGAGTCCAGCCGCTGCATTACCGCTCGGCCATGGCCGAAGAGTGGCAACGTCTATACCACGGCCCGTCGGATCGATAACTAGTCTTCGCTAGCTCGTCGGGCTCGACGGTTCTTATACCGCGTGAGCTCAAGGCCGGGGGTGATGGCCAATTTACCAATAACTGCTTCTGAGGTGCGGGTGGGTGTTACAGTGGTCACCTCGTGGGCGAGAGGTTCGCCTTCTTTAAATGCCAGCGTTTGACCCGGGTGGACGGTGGCGCGGTAACCAATGTGCAGGAAAAGCTTAGGGTCGACCTTGCCGCGGCGCATGGCGGCTTGAGCATCGGTGCAGTAGGCGTTCAGCAACTCCATAGAACGGGGACGCTCAAGAGCTTCGGGCGCGAAGCGCAAGATGATCCACTCGGCAATATCGACAATGCCAAGGTTAAGGTTGATATCAATTTCTTTTTGCCGGGGGGATACCGGGTCTCTATCTATATGCAGCCCAACATCGGCCAAGAGGTCGGTGCCGCCCATCTCGCGCTCAAAAAGGATGCGTTCGGGGTTGGATGGCACGGTCATGCCGGGGGGCAGCAAGGGTGTTACATGCTCGAGCATCTCCGGTACGGAAGCGCCTGTATCGTTTAGGACAACTCCGGGCAAAGGGGTAGTAGCCACTTGGGCCAGCCAGTGTAATTTTTCTTCGCGGCTATAGGCAGTGGGAAGGTAGACATATTGAAGAGGGACCATATCAGGAGCGTAAGCCATGATGCATATTTTAGCATGTTTTGCTCGTATGTCTAGATCCTGGCTGCCGCCCCGCGCGCCAGCTTAAAACCGGGTAACGGGCAGCAGTTTACTGATGTTGTGCAGGTGGCGCGGTGGTAATACCAAGGCCTTCAGTTATCATGAGCGACCCAATTACAGCCGTTGAACGCCGCTCAATGGTTTGGGTGACTACGTCGTGGGCGAGCGGCTCACCTTCTCTAAACACCAGAGTCTGGTCCGGCTCAATGGTGGCTTGGTAACATATGGGCACAAAAAGTTCGGGGTCGACGAGACCTCTGTTTAGATCCCCTTGTGCGGCTGCACACAGTTTACTGAGGCTAACTTTTGTGTGTCCGTTGGCCAGGACCTGGGGAGTAAAACGCAGTAACTTCCAGCCGGCGACGCCATCATCAGTGAAGTTAAAGTTAACGGCAATATTTGGTCTAGTAGCAGGCACCGGGCCATTGTCGACATGCAGCCCGAAGTCTGGCGGTGCGTATATGTCGGCTTTATTTCGCGTAAAAGGAATGTGCCGTGCATCGGGCGGTATGGTTAACCCGTTAGGAAGCAGCCGCCCTATGCGTATGAGCATTTGGTGGACAGATACACCCATGCCATTTATGACTACAGCGGGCAAGGGCGTAGTAGCCAGTTCGGCGAGGTAATCTCGCGCCTGGCCTTCGCTTGTTGCAATAGGCACGTCGACATATTGGAGCGGAACCCTATCCGGACGGGCAATCATAGTATGTTTATAACATATTTTATCAGTAAAGTCTACATTGGCAATGCCAGCAACTAGTTGCGCGTACCCCCGGTTGCTCGTACAATATAATCAAAAGCATTAACGAACGTTCAGGCAGGGGGATAGTAGTATGAAGACACGAGTAGCGATTAATGGATTTGGCCGCATTGGCCGCAACGCTTTTAAGATTGCATTCGACCGTGATGACCTCGAAGTGGTCGCCATTAACGACCTTACCGATACCAAAACGCTGGCGCATTTGCTCAAGCACGACACTAACTACGGCTTGTATCAGCACGAAGTTGGTTCTGACGAAAGTAACATTTTTGTGGGCGGCACAGCCATTAAGGTACTCGCCCAGCGCGACCCGGCGCAGCTGCCGTGGAAAGATCTGAATGTTGACGTGGTTATAGAATCGACCGGCTTTTTTGTGGACCCAGCCAAGGCCAAGGCGCACATTGACGCCGGTGCTAAAAAGGTGGTTATTAGTGCGCCGGCCAAGGGCGAAGGCGCCACTACTATCGTGCTTGGAGTAAACGAAGACCAGCTGGAAGGCGCGGGCGAGATTATTAGTAACGCCAGCTGTACTACTAACTGTATTACGCCAGTCGCGGCTATTATTGAGAGCAATTTTGGCATCGAAAAAGCCATGATGACCACGGTGCACAGCTACACTGCCAGCCAGGTATTGCAAGACGCTCCGGCCAAAGATTTGCGCGAGGCGCGTAACGCCGCCGAAAACATTGTGCCCACCACCACCGGCGCTTCGATTGCTGCCGCCCAGGCGCTGCCGTCGCTTAAAGACCACTTTGGCGGCTTGAGTATCCGCGTTCCGACCCCAGTGGTGTCGCTGAGCGACTTTGTGATTATCACCAAGCGCAAAGTGACCGTCGAAGAAGTCAACGAAGTATTTAAAAAAGCCGCCAGCGAACCGTACTACCAAGGCATTTTGGCAGTCACCGACGAAGAGCTGGTGAGCAGCGATTTTATCGGCAACAGCCACTCGGCTACGGTCGACCTCAAGCTTACTGCCGTAATCGACGGCAACATGCTCAAGGTAGTAGCCTGGTACGACAACGAATGGGGTTACAGCAACCGCTTGGTCGAAGAAGTCGCCGACATTGGCCGTTTGCTGCACAAAAACAGCTAGTATGAAGATATATATTGGCGCCGACCATAACGGATTTGAAATGAAGCAGACGCTGGTTGAGCAACTCATGGCCGCCGGCTTTAGCGTGGTCGATGAGGGAGATACCGAGCACAAGCCCGAGGATGATTATCCGCAGTTCGCTTCCCGCGTGGTCATGGCCATGAAATCCAGCGACGACCCCGACCCGCGAGGCATCCTCATATGTGGCTCCGGCCAGGGCATGTGCATTGCCGCTAACCGCTATAAAGGCATCCGAGCTTGCCTAATCGAAAGTGTCGAAGAAGCCCGTGCCGCGCGCAACGACGACGACAGCAATGTTTTGTGCCTGCCGGCCCGCTATATGGATGCAACGAAGGCGGCAACGTTGGCCGAAGCCTGGCTGGCCACGCCTTTTGCTGGCGCTCCGCGCTTTAAGCGGCGTATTGACGAACTGGATAAGCTCGGTTAAATCGGCGAGCCCCGCCCACCTTCGCCCTAACCAAAAAGTAACACCGGACTATTTTACCAGTGCAAACCCTTGCGGATAATGTAGTTTTCGTTGGCTTTAGGAAGAGTCACCACCTTAGCAGGACGCTTGGCGCTGCTTTTTTTGCCTTTGGGTGCGGCTGGTTTGGTGGCGGCCTTCTTGTTCATATTTATAGTATAGCAAAAAGCGCGACCGTGCCGCCAGCCGTGAGCATAATAGAAATTAGGCAATAGCGCCAGCGCAGGTCGTTAATACGGCCGTTGTGGCTAATGGCTTTTTTGGTGTCGGCCAACAGCTGCAGCGTGAGTGTTTTACTGTCCATAACCAGGTATTCCGGGTGGGCGCTTAGGTCTATGGACGCACCCAAATAATTTTTAGGCAGTACCGCCAGCGCATCAAGCACCAGGGACGCAAAGTAGGGGCCGAGTATAAGCGCATACTGCCACCAGGCTGTAAAGTGCAGCGACGACTGACTGATAAAAATCAGCAGGGTAACGTTAATAGCTAACAGAGCGAGCGCTTTGCTGTCGATGTTGTCGCCCACCGAAACAACTAACCCCAGCTGATTCTGTTGGGTGTCGAGCAGTGGCGAAAGATCGTAAGAATTTTGTTTAGCAGGCATAAGCGGTATACTTTATAAATAAGCGACAAAACGAGTATACAGCCATAATAATATGATCGCCACCATTTGCCCCACCGTGACTGCCGTCAGCGCTCCAGAATATCAACAGCAAATGGAGCGCATTGCCCAGTTTGCGCTTCGTGTACACATAGATGTCGCCGACGGTTTGCTGGCGCCTGTAAAGCTCACGCCCATCGACCAAATATGGTGGCCGGGCGGCGTGCGGGCCGACATACATGTTATGTACAAGCAACCGTTTGCCCATCTTAAAATGCTGCTTGATCTGCGGCCGCAACTTATTATTGTGCATGCCGAAGGCGAGGGTGATTTTGAGAATTTTGCGAGCCTTGCCCATCACCACGGGGTTGAGGTGGGGGTGGCGCTTAAGCCCGAAACGCCGGTGTCGCTTATCCAGGCGGCACTGCCCATCATCGACCATGTGCTGATTTTTTCTGGCAGCCTGGGCCACTTTGGCGGCATGGCCGACCTTACCCTGCTCAGCAAAGTCCAAGAGCTGCGGCGCCTCAAGCCCCAGCTCGAAATTGGCTGGGACGGCGGCATTAACGACCAAAATGTACGCCAATTAGTGCGCGGCGGTGTGGATGTACTCAACACCGGCGGTTTTATCCAGCACGCTGCTGATGCGCCGGCGGCCTACGCCACACTCGAGCGTTTGGTTGCCGGCACTTAACTAACGAGCTACTAGTCTGCGTGTGGCCCAAGCCCGTAGGCATTAATTCTTAATATGACTGGCCCCAGCATTCCCTCAAACATAGTAAGGGGCATGGGGTGGCCTTCGCGCTCGCGGACTGCATGGCTTTCTGTTTGTCGCATTAATTGCAGCAGGTTTCTCCACGCTGCTTCTTGGTCGGCGGCGGTAGTGCCGGGGCGGACGGCAATCTCTAGGTCTGGCGCAGAGCTGTGGACATCCAGGACTAATTTTTGCATACTGACGAGCTGTAAGCTTCCCAACAGCTCTGCGACACCTCTTGCAGCGCGCAAGGTTCCCGGCGTAAGTCTACTGTAGTCTTCAGGACGTTGGACAGTGTTGCCGAGTATTTGTATGGCTGGGGCTGGGGATTGGCCCGGGGTATGCAGGTCAAAGGGCGGCACATCCACGACAAATTCGCCGCGACGTCTGTCTCTAGAAATGTGATACTCCCCGGTGGGCAATTCGGCTGCAGGGTCACCTAAAGAGGCGGCCAGCCGCCGAGCAACTTCTTGGTCCTCGGTGTTGTCCAGGGACGTCATGGGCACATCCAGCGTGCGAGGCTCCCTCATGTTGTCGGTATAGACCGAAAAAACAGGGCCTGTACCGGCAGTTTGGGCCTGGGTTATTTCGATGCCTGCAAGGGCCTCTTCCAATCTGCCGGCGGCAAAATGGGGGGATGGAGAATATACACTCATGCCAGTACCATAGCATACAGTTGTATGGCCTTCAATAATCGGCTTTTTGTTGTATTGGCGGGCGAACGGAAGCGGTGTAGTATGTAAGCAGTAACGGGATGGATGTTATAGGTAGGCCATGAGACAAATATTTTCGATCGAACAACTAGAACTAAAAGCCAACGAAATTAGGCAAGACATTATTAAGATGCTGGAGCATGCCGGCAGCGGGCACCCGGGTGGCTCGCTGGGGCAGGCCGACATCTTTACCGCGCTGTTCTTTAATATTATGAAGTACGACCCCAGCGACCCAGATTGGGACGAGCGCGATATTTTAATCCAAAGCAATGGGCATACCTGCCCGGTTTTGTACGCTACCATGGCCCACGCCGGCTTTTTTGACCGCAAGGAACTTATGACCCTGCGCCGGTTTGGTTCCCGGCTGCAAGGCCACCCGGAGCGCACCAAGCTGCCCGGCCTAGAAAATACCAGCGGCCCGCTCGGGTCCGGCCTCAGCCAAGCTGCCGGCATAGCATTGGCCATGCGCATGAACAAGCAGCAGCACCGCTGGGTCTATGTAACCACCGGCGACGGCGAGCTTAATGAGGGCAATAACTGGGAAGCCATTATGCTCATTGCTAAGTACAAGCTCAGCAACCTCATTGCCATTGTCGACCGTAATAATATCCAAATAGACGGCCCGACCGAAGTCGTAATGCCGCTCGAAGATCTGCGCGCTAAATGGGAAAGTTTTGGCTGGCACGTCCTAGAAATTGACGGCAACGATGTAGAGGCCGTCATAGACGCCGTGAGCATGGCCAAGGCCATTGTCGAAAAGCCGGTTGTTATTATTGCCCACACGGTGCCCGGCAAGGGCGTAGGCTTTATGGAGTATGACTTCCACTGGCATGGCGTGGTGCCCAACCACGAGCAGGCCAAGCTCGCGCTAAAGGAAATCCACACTCTACAAGGCAAAATTAAGAGCGAGAACGACTAACCATGACGAATGTATATCTTATTGATGACCTGCACGCCAAAGACCTAAAGCAAGAGTCGATCCGGGACGGCTTTGGCCGCGGGCTGCTGGGAGCAGGCAAGCAAAATGACCAGGTAGTGGTGGTGTGCGCGGACCTTACCGACAGTACCAAAATGAGTATGTTTGCCGAGGCTTTTCCGGAGCGTTTTGTGGAAGCCGGGATTGCCGAGCAAAATATCACGACCGTGGGGTCGGGCATGGCGGCCATGGGCAAGATCCCGTTTGTAAGCAGCTATGCGGCTTTTTGCCCGGGGCGCACGTGGGAACAAATCCGCACCACTATTTGCTTAAACGACCAGGCAGTTAAAATTGTGGGCTCGCACGCCGGGCTATACACCTCACCCGACGGCGCCACGCACCAGGCGCTCGAGGATATTACCCTTATGCGGGTGATGCCCAATATGGTCGTTTTGGTGCCCTGCGACAGCGTGGAATCCGAAAAAATGGCTCTGGCTATGGCCGCCGACAAGCGACCCAACTACGTTCGTTTGGCGCGCGGCGCCTCCAGTGTTATTACGACCGCCAAAACACCCTTTAGCATTGGCCCTGCCTATGTATACCGCGAGGGCACAGACGTTACCTTGGTGGCGACGGGTACCATGACCTACCAAGCCCTCGTGGCCGCCGATATGCTCGCCAAAGACGGTATAAGCGCCGAAGTAATCCACGTGCCCACCGTTAAGCCGCTGGACGAAGAAACAATCCTCGCAAGCGTCAAAAAGACCGGTGCGGTGGTGACTGCCGAAGAGGGCCAAATTGCCGGTGGCCTGGGCAGCGCCGTTGCCGAGCTACTGGGCGAACAGCTGCCTACCCCTATGCGCCGTATTGGTATGAAGGACCAGTTTGGCGAATCAGCTCAAACCGCCGACGAGCTGCTGAAGCACTTTGGCATGGATGCCGTGCATATTGCCATGGCCGCCCACGATACGCTTGGACGCAAATAGGTTAGCGTAGCCCCGTCCCGTAATATTCATTTGGATTGGGATATTTTTACGGGAAGGGCAGTTTGCGGTGCGCAAAATTGCCGCCCCTGGGTGCCGCGGCCCTGGGTATAGCGATTATGTTTTGGCAATAATGCAAACATAAGCTGTATAATGGCCGGTATGGATACACAATTACTGGAAGAAACCGCCAAGAAATTAGTTGCACCTGGCAAGGGTTTGCTTGCCGCCGACGAAAGCAACGCCAGCTGCCAAAAACGTTTTGACGCCGTTGGTGTGGAATGCACCGAAGAAACCCGTCGCCAATACCGCGAACTCCTGCTTACCGCTCCTGGTGCCGAAAAGTACCTAAGCGGCGTTATTATGTTTGACGAAACTTTTTGGCAGTCTACCGGGCACGGCCAGGTCTTCCGCGAGTATCTTAAAAATCACGATATTTTGCCAGGTATTAAAGTAGACAAAGGTCTTGTTGACCTCCCGGGCTTCCCGGGCGAAAAAATCTCCCAGGGCCTAGACGGCTTGCCCGAGCGCATGAAGGTTTACTCGGGCGCCGGCGCCCGTTTTGCCAAGTGGCGCACGGTTATTACGATTGGCGACGGTATCCCCACCGACGAATGTATTGGCGCCGGCATGCTAGTGCTGGCCCGCTACGCGCGTATTTGCCAAGAAGCGGGCATTGTGCCGATTGTCGAACCTGAGGTATTGTTTGACGGCGACCACACCGCTGAGCAATGCGAACAGGTCATGGCTCACACCTTCGATATTTTGTTCCAAACTATGCGTGCCTTCCGGGTGCACCTGCCCGGTGCCATTCTTAAAACAAGCATGGCCTTGCCCGGTAAAGACAGCGGCATTGCCATAGACCACGACGACGTTGCCGAGCGCACCGTGCGTACTTTCCAGGGGCACGTACCCGAGGAGTTGGGCGGCATAGTATTTTTGAGCGGTGGGCAAACCAGCAACGACGCTTTTGCCGACCTCAGCCATATTATCCACCGCGTTGCCCAAAAGGGGCCGCATCCATGGGGTATTACCTTTTCTTACTCGCGCGCCTTACAGGACCCCGTGCTTAAAGCCTGGGCCAAAGACCCGAATGACCGTCAGGCAGTGCAAGCCTTGTTCTTGCACCAATTGGAACTGGCCGGCGACGCCAGCCGCGGCGAACTAGACGAGTCCAAGCTTGTGGATAACGATTTTGTTTCCCACAGCCAAGACCTGTAAAATTACAACCCATTTCCACAGCGTGGGCGCGTATAGTGGGCGGTATGATTTACAAAAGGGCTTTACATTACAGGCAGGCATCACTACTATGGCCCGCATGAAATTAACCCCAGACGATATCGTAGTTATCACCACTATTGTTAATACGGCGATTGATACGCGCGTACCTAAAGTAGTACACGACACAGTCCAGCCCATGTTAGACGGCCTCGAGGCCAGAGTCATACAGCGCATCGACGACCTGGATGACGCGCTGTCTTTGCAAATGGAGCACGGCTTGCAAGAAGTGCGCGACCAGATTAGTGTGCTGGCCGACACCGTTGGCCGGATAGAAATGCAGCAGCGCGCCATGGTAGCCCAGCTGGACGACCACTCGGTACGTTTAGGAAGGCTCGAAAAATATACCGGTTTAAGTAGTGCGTAGCTTGCAAAAAGCCGAGCGGCTTGACACAATAAGCATAAGCAGTAACGAGACAAGGTAGGATAATGGCTCAATTTGACATCTTAAGCGTTGGCGACATTGTAACCGATGCGTTTATTAAGTTGTTTGACGACGACGAAAAGATCATCCACGAAAAAGACGGCGAAGAGTGGCTGGCTATCCCGTTTGGCACTAAAATTCCTTTCGATCACGCCGAAATCGTCCAGGGCGTAGGCAACGCCGCCAATGGCGCCGTGGCCTTTGCCCGCCTGGGCATGAAGACCGGCTTTGTCACCAACGTGGGGGGTGACCAAGAGGGCCGCGACATGATCGCCGCCCTGGACAAAAACGATGTCGACAACCGCTTTGTGCGTATTAACCCCGGCAAAAAGAGCAATTACCACTACGTGCTGTGGTACAAAGAAGAACGCACCATACTTATTAAACACGAAGAATACGACTACCACTGGCCGCACTTCCGCCCGGCCGAAGTGCCGCGCTGGCTGTATTTTAGCTCGATTAGCGAGCACGCCATTCCCTATCACGACGACGTTGCCGATTGGCTCGACGAGCACCCCGAGGTGCGCCTTGCTTTCCAGCCCGGCACCTACCAAATGGCGGCCGGCACCCACCGCCTGCACCGTATTTACAAGCACACCGACATACTGGTCCTCAACCGCGAAGAAGCCGTGACCGTGGGCGGCGGTAACCACGAAGATGTCCACGATTTAATCGATAAATTGCATGCCCTTGGCCCGCAGGTGGTATTGGTAACCGATGGGCCCCACGGCGCCTACGCCTCAGACGGCAAGCAGCGCCTGATGATGCCCTTGTACCCCGACCCGGCCCCACCCGTCGACCGTACCGGGGCAGGCGATGCTTTTGCGGCCACTTTTGTTGCCGCAGCCGCCAAAGGGTTGAGCCTGGAAGAAGCCCTGGCATGGGCACCTATTAACTCGATGAGCGTCGTACAAAAGGTCGGTGCCCAGGCCGGACTACTGAGCGAGCACGCCCTGCACAAATTTTTGCACGATGCACCACAAAACTACCATCCCCGCCCATTCTAGAGGCGGCACAGCCACATATATTTAAGAAACTTCAGTGACAGGCAAATGATGCTTGTGGTAATCTTGAGGTATACATGACACGATTTTTGTCGTTAGCCTTGGGGGCTAGCGAACCTACTTTTAGCCAAAGTTTGCAGCAGCTTGAGCAGGCGGCTGGCCGGCCTAGTACTGATATACGTCTCACCAGCGAGCTACAGCAGCAGGTGCGAACCAAAATTGCCGAACTGGGGCTGGACCCGGCCGACACCACCGGCCCGGAGCTCTATAGCGCGCTGCAAGACCGCTTAAAGCGCGACGAAGCAACCGTGCGCACTGCTTTGCAGGTCGGTGAGGATGCCTCTGCCAACGATATTTTAGCCGCAGTTAAACAGTTTTTAGATGCCCACGATATGCCTAAGCAGTGCTTTGCCCTCAAAGCCGCTGCCGCCAAGCGTATGCTCAAAAAGAAAATCCCTAAAAATGCCATGAAGCGCCTGGGTTACCGGTCGTTCGACTCTATGTTAAAGCACGAAGCCGTGCCCAGCCTGTACGCCGCAGCCTTACTGACCGAACCTCCGGCCTGGCATAAGTCTTTTCGGGATCAGTACGCCAAATTGACGCCGGGTGATTTTGAGTCGCGGCTCATAACGCTCGTGCGGCCGGAATCCAAGCGCTGGCAGGCGCTGGCCGAGGAGTTTGTGGCTACCTCTAAGCACAATATTGTGAGTTTCCACGAACTTGGGACGGTGGTGCTATTGCCTCTCAGCCAAGCAGTCGACGGCCTGGCCATTACCACGCTTTTGCTGGTGCTGGAGGAAATGAACGCTATCCGGGCCCATAGTTCGTACGCCAAACTGCAGCAGGTGCAGCCCGATTTTGGCAAGCGCTTGCAGCAATCATCGGTCAGCGAGCCGTACACTACCGCGCAGCTGGCCGGCCAACCCGTGCCGTGGCGGATGATCCAACGCTACTATGCCCGTTTTAGCGAAGCCTACCATGCCGAGCTGTTTGAGCCGCATGTGCAGCCCGAAGACCTGGGCTGGCAAAACGCCGAAGATATTTTGGCGGCCATTGACCCGTCGCTTAGCTTTTGGCAAAACACCGAAAGCCTGGGCTTGCTGCACGAGGGCCAGCCCGTGTCGTGTAACGCGCTCGATGTGGCACTGAGCTACTGCAATCGTTTGCCATTCCACGAACGCATTGTGCATTTTGTGCGCAATAATTTGTGGCACGAGCTGATGATGCGCTACCTCCACCAGGAAAACCTGGAAGCTGCCGTGCGCCAGCAACTGTCTGCCGAGCTGGCCGATCCGCTAGCGCTTGGCGAACAACCGGCGTACAATGAGTCAGAAGCATGAGGGTTTTATAAATGGCACCTGATTTAGACGACTTAAAGTATTTGCGTTATTCCATTTGCGTGTCCGGCGCCGCTGCCGGCCCCACCGTTAAGGCCGACCATGGTCTTGCCAAAATAATTGGCGGTGCGATCGCCAAACAGGGGCACATCCTGACCACCGGCGCGACCGTCGGGCTGCCCTATTTTGCAGCCTTGGGCGCCAAAGAAGCCGGCGGAGTGAGTATTGGCTTTTCACCCGCCAGTTCGCTGCGCGAGCACGTTCGCAAGTACCGTTTGCCCTACGACGTTTTCGACTTTATTAACTTTACCGGCATGAATTACGTCGGCCGCGATTTGTATCTGGTCCAGTCCAGCGACGCGGTTATAACCTTAGGCGGCCGCTTTGGTTCGCTGCACGAGTTTACCTCGGCCCTGGAAGCACACATGCCCTGCGGCATTTTGGTTGGCAGCGGTGGGGCAGCCGACGCCATTCCCGAACTCATGAAGGTCTTGCCGCCCCCCTATGCCTCCCGGGTGATCTACGACTCCGACCCGGTTAGTCTCGTCAAAAAAATCGTCGCCATTTTAGACGCCGAGTACAAAGACATTCGCGACGAATTTAAGCACCACGATAACCATTGGTTCTTGCGCGAAACTTCGACTAATCCGCCGCCGCATGCTGGCTAAAGAAAGAGTGTTTATATGCTCATGACCCGTAGAGAAATTACCGAACTTGCCCTCAGCAAGGCGGTGCTTATTATTGTGGCCATTATTGGCCTGGGGGTAGTGGTGTGGCTTGCTTGGCTGCTGCCAGCGCGCCGTGCAGCCAATGTGCATTCTTACGAAAGCTGCGTGGCAGCGGGCAACCCCGTGCAGCAAACCTACCCACGCACCTGCGCCACGGCCCATGGCCAGCGCTTTGTCGATCCTGCGGTAAACCTCCCGCGGCAATAGACAATTGAGCGAACGCGGAGCGGGGAAGTCTCGCTGTAGGAGCGGCCCATAACACCTCTGGCACAGTTCTTGGTATAATACGAAGATGAGTGCGTTTAAACTGAGTAGCGACTACCAGCCGCGCGGCGATCAACCGGCCGCCATTGCCCAGCTGACCAAAGGCGTCGAAGACGGCTTAAAGAGCCAGACGCTGCTGGGTGTTACCGGTTCGGGCAAGACCTTTACCATGGCGAATGTTATCCAAAACACGCAAAAGCCGACGCTGGTGCTTAGCCACAACAAAACACTGGCCGCACAGCTATATAATGAGTTTAGAAATTTCTTCCCCGATAACGCCGTCCACTATTTTGTGAGCTACTTCGACTACTACCAGCCGGAGGCGTATATTCCCCGCAGCGACACCTACATCGAAAAAGACAGCCAAATCAACGAAGAGATCGACCGCTTGCGTCACGCCGCCACCGATGCGCTGCTGACCCGCCGCGACGTCATTATTGTAGCCAGCGTCAGCTGCATTTACGGCATTGGCTCGGTTGAGGACTATAACGGCCTGTCGATCCGCCTTAAGGTGGGCGAGCGGCGGCTGCGCGACAAGTTTATGCGCCATCTTTCGGACATCCAGTACCAGCGTAACGACATCGACTTTCACCGCGGCACGTTCCGGGTGCGCGGTGATGTTATCGATGTGTTCCCGGCCGGCGAGGAACTTGCTTACCGTATTGAGTTTTTTGGCGAAGAAATCGAGCGCATCCTTAAAATAGACCCGCTCACCGGCGAAATACTGGGCAAGCCCGACACGCTCACTGTCTTCCCCAGCAGTCACTATGTTACGCCACAAGATAAACTCAAAGTGGCCTTAGGCCAAATCGAAACCGAGCTCGAGGGCCGCCTGCAGCTCTTTAAGCGCGAGGGCAAGCTGCTGGAAGCTCAGCGCCTGCAGCAGCGCACCAAGTTCGACTTAGAAATGCTGCAAGAAACCGGCTTTGTAAAAGGTATCGAGAACTACAGCCGCTACTTAACCAACCGCGAGCCAGGTGAGCAGCCCGCCACCTTGCTCGACTATTACCCCGATGATTATTTAATGCTGGTCGACGAATCGCACATGAGCATTCCCCAGGTGCGTGGTATGTACAACGGCGACCGGGCGCGCAAAGAGGTGTTGGTAGAGCACGGCTTTCGTTTGCCCAGCGCGCTCGACAACCGGCCCCTGACCTTTACCGAGTTTGAGAAACACTTGAACCAAACCATTTACGTGAGCGCCACCCCCGCGGAGTACGAACTAAGCCGCAGCCCGGAGCCCGCCCAGCAGGTTATCCGCCCGACTGGTTTGCTCGATCCGCCTATTGAGGTCCGGCCTATTGAGGGGCAAATCGACAACCTCATAGAAGAAATTCGCGCTACGGTTGCCAAACGCCAGCGCGTGCTCGTTACTACCCTTACCAAGCGCATGTCCGAGGATCTCACCGATTACCTTAAAGAACTCGGCATAAAAGTAGCCTACCTGCACAGCGATGTAGACACCCTGGACCGCACCGATATTTTGCGCGATCTGCGCCTGGGTGTGTACGACGTGGTAGTGGGTATTAACCTGCTGCGCGAAGGGTTGGACTTGCCGGAGGTGTCGCTGGTGGCTATTTTGGACGCCGACAAAGAGGGCTTTTTGCGCTCCGCACAAGCATTGGTTCAGACCGTGGGCCGCGCTGCCCGTCATGTAGAGGGCCGGGTAGTAATGTACGCCGACCGCATTACCGACAGCATGAAATACACCATAGATGAAACAACCAGGCGGCGCGCCATCCAGGAAGCCTACAACACCGAACATGGCATTACCGCAGAAGGTATAAGCAAGGCAGTAGAAAAGGGCATGCGCCCCGACCTGCCCGAAGAAGCCAAACGTGCCAAACTCGACCTTAAAAAGATTCCTAAAGACGAATACGGCTCGCTCATCCGCGACCTTACCTCCCAAATGGATCTGGCGAGCGCCAATCTTGAGTTTGAAAAAGCCGCCGAATTACGTGATATTATTGCAGACATAAAAAGCAAGATGTAGTTATGCCGCGCAAAACGAGATCAGAGATAAAAGATGGTCGTAGGAAGAATAAGGGTGCCTCCGGCCAGCCGCAAGATGACTCGCCCGAGACCCAGCCTGCCCTCGGTGCGCCTGCCCCCTACAGAGGATATATGGTGGAGCGCGATCCCGCGCCGGCGCCTTCTACTCCTGTCGCCGAGCAATCGCTGCCAGTCCCGACGCCTGCGCCGGACGCACCACGGGCTATTACGCCCGCGTTGTTGGCCTCGCAAGCAGTGAGACGTACTCGGCCTAGGCCGTCCCCAGGCCAGTTACCGCCTACTGGTTCGCCCGCGCGCCAACAAACTCCAGCAGCCAAGATACGTCGGGAGTTTGCCACGAGTCTTGGCCGTCCCGCACCAGACTTAGAACGAGTAGCCTTGAGCTGCGCCAGCTTATTACAAGCAGAAGGTTATAGCCCCGTTTTAATTGATCCAATTGCGGTGCGCTATTTTAAGGACCGTCATTCCCGATTTCGCTCCGTCCGTGTGGCATTTGGGGTAGACAAAAGTATGCCCAACGAAGCTATTATCAAGGCCATTTTAGCAGACCCGGGGGTGCCCGCCTCCTTGAAACAGCCAGCCTTAAAACAAATACTGCTCGATGGAGCACGTTGCGTTTTTGGCCGCCCCATCCACTCGCCGCAAGGCCCGTATGCCGACCGTTTAATCATGGGCGTGAACCTGCCAGACGCCGACGGTCGCTTAATGGCGGAGCGAACCTTTCTTAGGGCCAGAACGCTGGGAGGGTCCGCAACAAACCTCCCTAATCCGCCAACTCATGAGGGTCTTTTTACGCCTTTCTTATATATCCCTGGTCATTTTCCTCTTGACTCCGAAGTGCCGCAGCGGCTTGAAGCCCCGCTATCTCTCCTTGTCCCCGCCGCCACAGAGCTCGGTCGGCTGGCGCTTATGCAGCCATCCCCAGACGCCAAATAATAAATCCTAAACATCGTGAACCATCTCTGGTATAGTAGTGTAAATATGGCAGACCTTAGTCGTGACGATGTTTTAAAGCTGGCCCGCTTGGCGCGTCTTACTATTACCGAAGACGAAGTAGAAAAATACCGCAGCGAGCTCAGCGAAATCCTAAAATATTTTGAACTTTTGCAGGATGTTGACCTGACCGACCTCGCCCCCACCACCCAGGTAACGGGCCTAACCAACGTCATGCGCGAAGACAAACTAGTAGATTACGGCGTAACCGCCGACGAGCTGTTGCGCGGCGTGCCCCGTAAGCAGGACCGCCTTATTAAAGTAAATAGGATGATTACATGAGCCAGTGGCTGCCCATCGCTCAGCTGGCTGCCAAGGTACAGACCGGTGAACTTAAAGCTACCGACCTCGTAGAACAGGCGCTTAGGACCATCGCCGACAAAAGCGAGTACGACGCCATTATTGCCACGACCGACGCCCGCGCCCGCGAACGTGCCGCCAGCATCGACCACGCCGTGGCGACCGGCAAAAGTGTTGGCCGTTTGGCCGGTGTGCCCTTTATAGCCAAAGATAATTATTTAGTTTTTGGCGCCGAAACCACTGCCGCTAGTAACATGCTGCGCGGCTTTACCGCCCCGTATCAGTCGACGGTTATCGAAAAACTAGAGGCCGAAGGCGCCATTTGCGTGGCCAAGGCCAACCTCGACGCCTTTGCTCACGGTGCCAGTACCGAAAACAGCGATTTTTTCACCACCAAACACCCCAAAGACAAAACACGGGTGCCCGGCGGCTCGTCGGGCGGCTCGGCAGCCAGCATTGTGCTCGACATGGTGCCATTTGCCCTTGGTACCGATACCGGCGGCTCTACGCGCCAGCCCGCCAGTTACGTGGGTTGTATAGGTTTTAAACCAACCTACGGGCTTATGTCGCGTTCCGGTATTGTGGCTATGGCCAGCAGCACCGACACGGTTGGCACGTTTGCTCGTACTGTGGAGGACGCCTCCTTAGTTATAGATGTGATGGCTGGCCGCGACCCGCTTGATGGCACCACTATCGAGCGCGAAGAAGCCAGCTACGCCGACCTGCCCGCCGACATTCAGGGCAAGAAAATCGGTATTATTAAAGAATACATGGGTGAGGGGGTAAGCCCCGACGTCAAAACCGTTATTGAGGCCGCAGCCGCTAAACTGAAGGCCGCCGGCGCCGACGTACGCGAGGTAAGCCTGCCTTCGCTCGCCCTTGCGCTCGCCGTGTACTACATTATTGTCCCGGCCGAAGTCAGCAGTAACCTCAGCCGCTACGACGGGCAGCGCTACCAATATAGCGACCTTCACGCCCAAACCCTCGACGATAGTTATATGCAATCACGCGGGCAGGGGTTTGGCAAAGAAGCCAAGCGGCGTATCATGATCGGCACTTACGTGCTTTCCAGCGGTTACTACGACGCCTACTACCGTAAGGCGCAAACGGTCCGCACCAAAATTATCAACGAATTTGCCGAGGCGTTTAAGGAGTTTGATTTTTTAATTGGCCCGGTGGCCCCCACGCCCGCCTTCAAAATTGGCGAAAACACCGCCGACCCCTTACAAATGTATTTGGTAGATATTATGAGCGTGGCTGCCAACCTGGTCGGGTTGCCGGCTATTAGTGTGCCAGCAGGCGAAGCCGGCGGACTGCCGGTGGGCCTGCAAATTATGGCGCCGCAGCGCGCCGATCGCCCGCTGCTCGGCATTGCCAAAGCCGCCGAAGGATTACTGGCATGAACAAGTATCTTATTATAGCCGCAGCCGCCGCTGTGCTTTTGGCGCTCGCGGCCGGCGCTTTACTGTGGCGCAAACGCCGTCCCGGAAAACTCAAGCCCGACTATTTTTTGGCCCGCTGGCAAGAACTGCAAAAGTTGCTGCGCGATAAAGCGCAGTGGTCCGAGGCTGTTCTTGAAGCCGACGGGTTGCTCGACGAAGCTCTCAAGAAAAAACACGTCAGCGGCCACAGCATGGGCGAACGCCTGGTTAAGGCGCAGCGCCAGTTTACCGATAACGACAGCCTGTGGTTTGGCCACAAGCTGCGCGCCCGTATCGACGCCGACCCGACGACCAAGCTTAAGGAGCGCGAAGTAAAACAGGCGCTGGTTGGCCTGCGTCAGGCGCTCAAAGATCTAGGAGCCTTAAAATGATCGACGCGACGACCCGCGCCAAATACCAGCCGACTATTGGCATTGAATGCCACGTACAGCTTAAAACCGCTACCAAACTTCTTGCCGCAGTGGGCAACGACGCCCGCGAGGCTGACCCCAACACGCTGGTAAGCCACATTTGCTTTGGCCTGCCTGGTGCGCTGCCGGTTTTAAACCGCGAAGCGGTGCATTTGGGTATGCGCGCTGGGTTTGCCCTGGGTACCGTGCCGCAGGCGTTTAGCACCTTCGACCGCAAGCACTATTTTTATCCGGATTTGCCGCTAGGCTACCAGATTACCCAGTTTGAGCATCCCATTATCCTGGGCGGGAGTGTGACCATCGAGGTCGACGGCCAGCCCAAAACTATCGGCATTACCCGTGCCCACCTCGAAGCCGACGCCGGTAAAAGCACCCACCCCGCCGGGAAGGACTATAGCCTGGTAGATCTCAACCGTGCCGGTACCCCATTGCTCGAAATCGTATCCGAACCAGAAATGCACACCGCCGCCGAGGCCAAAGCCTATGCCCGCGAGCTGTATTTGCGCATGCGCTATGCCGGTGTTTCGGACTGTAACCTGTACTACGGCAATATGCGCTTTGACGTAAACGTGAGCGTCAGCACCGACCCCGGCAAACTTGGCACCCGCAGCGAAACCAAAAACCTCAACAGCTTTAGGTCGGTAGAAAAAGCCGTAGAGTACGAAGTTGCCCGCCAAATAGAGCTGCTCGAAAAAGGACAGGCGGTGGTGCAGGAAACCCGCGGCTGGGACGATGCCAAGCAGCGCACCTTTAGCCAGCGCACCAAAGAAGACGCCCACGACTACCGTTACTTTCCCGACCCCGACATCCCTCCGGTCGAGCTGGACGCTGCCCTTATTGAGGCCGTCAAAGCCGACATGCCGCCTTTACCCGACGAATGGCGCAGCCGCCTGCAGTCGCTCGGCTTGGACCGGCCGGCGATGGAAACTCTACTCGAGGTAGAACTCGACGACCCAGCCATTAGTTACCTCGGCCTCATAGAAGAAGTCATCGCCGACAAAGATTTTGCCAAAACTCTGGCCAATTGGTTTGTAAACCTCGAGGTGCCGCTGCGCCGTGACACTTCCGCCAAACCCTGCGCCGAGCTTACCAACCAGGGCCGTTTGCATGCCTACCGTGCAACTGCCCACCTGATTAAAGACGGCAAGCTCAGTTCGTCTAATGCCAAACTATTACTTACTAAGGTCCTGACTGCTGCCCAGGTGGTTGCCGATATCGAGGCCTTTGCCAAGCAACATAACCTCATCCAAGAATCCAACGAAGGCGAAATCGCCAAGGTGGTAGCCCGGGTAGTGGCCGAAAACGCCAAGGCCGCCGAAGACGTTAAAAATGGCGAAATGAAGGCCATTGGCTTTTTGGTCGGCCAGGTTATGAAACATTCGGAAGGCCGAGCCAACCCGGCGCTGGCCCAGGAGCTGATCAAAAAACACTTGGGACTGTAGCATGGCTGCCAAGCGTATAACTACCAAAGGAGTCTAAACTTCATGCCAGAATTTGTTCCACGAGTTGTTGAAATGCACGCGTACCCCATCAAAGGCGCCCGGCCGGGCACCATAGATGGCGGCGAGGAGCCCACCACACTACTTGCCACCAGGGAGGGTTTTAACCTTGGGGGCGTGGGCGACCGCGAAGTTTTCCCGGTAGACGCATCGGCCGAACCTTACGTAATTACCGCGCGCGGTTGGAAAAGTGCACAAGGTCCAAAAGTAGAATATCGCCAAGATGCCCAACTGGCCGCTGTACTGGTAGATGTGCTGCCAGGGCGGCGCCTTAGAGTTGACCATTTTGACGTAGGCAGCTTGGAATTTGCCCTGGACGTAACTCCCCGGGCACAGAAACTTCAAAGCGCCGAGCTTGTGGCCTTGCATGGGGGGTATGTGTACGGTGTACCCCTACCCAAAACTACCGAGTTTGCTTCCACATTGCTCGGTCGCCCCGCAACCTTTTACCAGGCACTGGGGGGCTTGCCACGCACTGCCGGCGGGAAGGACCATTTGGAATCCCGTCAAGCCCTGGCCGCCGACGGCTACGCCTACTTGCTTACTAACCCGAAGTCGCTCGAAGCACTGCATGCCGCAGCCGAACAACGCCAGAAGCCCGGCCAAGAGGAGCCCGACGTACCTATGCGTCGCTACCGGCCCAACCTGGTCGTTGACCTGGGCGAGCCCTTTGTAGAGCACAGGTTGCGCCAGCTAAAAATTGGTGACGTCATGTTTGACGTGCCCTGTGCCTGCGCCCGTTGCCGCATGACCAACATTAACGAGCAGGGAGTGGACGTGGGCGGTGGGCTGGCTTTGCTGCGACCCAATTCCGGTGTAAAAATGGACGAAAACGGCCAGCCAGGTGAAGCCGGCGCGTTCTTTGGGGTCAACCTTACTACGGCCAATTTGGGGCCTGGGGAGGAGCGCCCTATTTCCTTTAGTAGTCCCGTACAGGTGCTAGAAGCTTCCGACAAATCCAACATTAGGCTGAAGGGCGAGGCATGACCTACAAGCGGCCCACCAAAGCCGTGATTGCCGCAGCTGGTTTTGGCACGCGCTTTTTGCCGCAAACCAAGGCCATGCCCAAGGAAATGTTACCCTTGGTCGACAAACCCATCATCCAGTATGTCGTTGAGGAGCTGGTTTCAGCCGGGGTGAGAGACATAATAATTGTCACGGGCTACAGCAAGCGCAGCATAGAAGACCACTTCGACCGCCCCAACGAAGACCTCGTTGCCAAGCTGCGCGAAGGCGGCAAAGACGACTTGCTTAAAGAAATCGAAAACATCGCCGACCTTGCCAACTTTGTGTACGTTCGGCAAAAACGCCCGCTTGGCAACGGTGCGCCGCTTTTGTATGCGCAGCACCTCATTGGCGACGAGCCTTTCTTTTATACCTGGAGCGATGATTTTATCAGCGCCACGCCGGTCCGCTTCCAGCAAATGGCCGACTTGCATATGGAGTTTGGCTGCCCAATTTTGAGCGCTATTAGCGCCGATACAGACGACGACTACAAACGCTATGGTTACGCTGCGGGCAAAGAACTGCGTGAGGGGATTATAGAAGTTGCCACCCTGGTCGAAAAGCCAGGCCGCGCCGCCGCGCCGTCCAAGCTTGCCACGGTCAGCGGCTTTTTACTCACTCCGGAGGTTTTCCCGTTTTTGCAGAGTGCCGCCGACACTCAAGTAGAAGGCAACGAGCTGGTCATGAACGACGTGCTTATGGCTATGTGCAGTAAAGGTCAAAAGATCATTGCCGCGCAAATGCAAAATGCCACTTTTCACGACGCCGGAGACAAGTTGGAGTATCTTAAAACCGTCGTCGATTTTGGCCTGCGTCACCCCGAAATAGGCACTGAGTTTTCGACATATTTGAAGACAAAAGTACAATAAGGCATAAGAGACTGTGGTACTATTAAACATATGAATACCACCGAACAGATTCTACTCGCCGTTCTCGCCTCGGCGCTCGCCGTGTTCTTAATCTTGGCAATTGTCGCGGCCGTGTTTGTTATCCGGTTGGTTAAAAACTTGCAGGCCATTGCGCAAAAAGCCGAAAGCCTGGTTACTTCTGCCGAAAGCGCCGCCGAAATGGTGCGCAACACCATTGGCCACCTCAGCGTTTTAAAATTTGTAAAAAGCGTTGTCGACATGGTACACACTAACACTAAGAAGGGGAGATAAAAATTTATGAGTAAAGCCGCCAAAAAATTTGCCATTGGAGCCGTTGTGGCTGCCGCAGCCGGATATGTAGCCGGCATTTTAACCGCACCAAAAAGCGGTAAAGAAACTCGCGCCGACATTAAAAACGGCGTCGAACACGGCCTGGCCGAAGCCGAAAAGCAACTCAAAAAGCTGCACACCGAGCTCAACCAGCTGCTTGACCAAGCCCGCACCAAAGTCGCCAGCCTAAAGGGCAGCGCCCAAGGCGACCTCGACAAAGCTATTACCGCCGCCAAGACAGTTAAAGAAAAGACCCGTGAACTCTTAAGCGCCGTACACGAAGGCGACGCCGACGACAAAGAACTAAAAAACGCCGTCGAAGACGCCACCAAGGCCGTCGCCCACCTCAAAACCTTCCTCAAGAAATAATCCTGCCTCTACACCTATAATTTTGCAATATGTTGAATCACTCGGGGATTGTTGGAGAAGTATCCGCGTCTAACGTAATGCTTGTAGGTGGAGGGCTGATAAAGGACTGTAGCCCACTAGGAATCGGAGGGTTGGTGAGCATAGATGCCTTTGGGAGATTGTTAACCCAGGACATGTCGGGCATGGTCTGGGCTATGTTGGTCAAGGTAGTAGCCAAGGAGTTCGCTGTCGGGGTCAGATTAATACCCGTGCCAACGGTTGCGAGGCTCGAAAAGCGCGTGCCGATGTCGAAACCTACCAATTGGTTAAATGCGCTTACTGATTTTTGAATATCGACTATACTTTGACTTTCGTTGGCCTGTGCAAGCTTTTCGATAGACGGGTTGATAAGCTCCCCTGTTGAAGATAGCTCCGCAGACCAAGCCAAAGTATAAACGACGTTATGATCAATTTTATAAACGTAAGGAGTTATGGTCTCTCTCATAGGGACGCTTACGTTATACGTTTGAGTAAACCCTACCGTAACGGTCCAATGCAACCTCTGATTGTCTCTCCTTGTAAAGCTCGGATCCTCCACGACGATTTTATGAGCACCTATGGACCAATCGCCATGGGACACGGCGGTTTTGGTAGGACTGTCCTTCGTAATTTCCACATGGCTCAAGTGACTTTTAGCGGCGTCAGCATCGGTGAGCCTGGATCGATAATTGCCGATCAGAAGTTCCCCTACGTTAAGGCGATAATAGAACGTCTCTTTAACGCCTGGCACGAAGAATGCTTTACTTGCGCCGCGTGCAAGCTCTTCGCTCAGGTCGTTATTCCGAAGTTTTAGCTCTTCCTGGAATTCGTCGATGGACTTGTAAAACTTAAAGGTAGTCTTTTTGGGCAGTATATCTCGCAAATAAGCACTCATTAAATTGTCCCGACCAATAAATACAATGACTTCTTGAGGATGATCTTCGGCAAACTGTTGTATGGTGTGAGCGATAACAGCATCCTTTAAACCTTTATCGCTGCCATCTGCTGGTTCAAAGGGTGCCTCGTGCTGAATGGCTAAATCTAAAAGATGCTTGTAGTCAATCTTTTCGTGAGGGGTGGGTACGATTGAAAAGCCTAATTTCGACAGGAACTGCTTTGAATTTTCGACAATTTTGGAGTCGTCAAGCTGCATGAAAGAAAGTGCATCAAAATCCATGTCCAAGAGGGCTTTGCCGGCGTCCACTATCTTGCCCTGTTGCTCTTTAGCGTATCTGGTGTAATACCTTGACCATTCTTTTTGCACGACCTCGGGCAGATAGAGTTTTGTGGTGATCATCATATTCTTCCCAATAGAGGGGACGTGTTGACGTACACTCCAGTCCAACCAATGCTTACCCTTGATTGTATTGGTGTCGAAGAACACCGCATATACATTATTAATCTCCCGCATACTTGCATTATAAACTTAATGATTGTGCAACGCTACAAGCCTGGAAAGTTGTTGTAAAAGTGGCGGGCGCAACTTGCCAGTTTTTTCGCTATACTAAAAGGACGAGGAGAGTATGACAGAGGGGAAAACTCCGACGAGTTTAGTGCCGAGTGACTACGTGCATCTGCACAACCACACGCAGTACAGTTTACTGGATGGACTTACCAAAATTCCGGCGCTGGTTGAGTATGTCAAAAAATCCGGCATGGTCGCCGTGGCCCAAACCGACCACGGCACCTTAAGCGGCAATATCGACTTTTATAAAGAGGCCGTGGCCAAAGGTGTAAAGCCGCTGCTGGGCATGGAAACGTACGTTGCCACCCGCACCATTGCCGACAAAGAACCGGGCAAAGATAAAGTGTATTACCACCTTATCTTAATTGCCATGAACAACCTTGGCTACCGCAACCTCATGCAGCTCAGCACCACCGCCAACCTCGAAGGCTTTTACTACAAACCCCGGGTCGACCACGACCTACTGGAAAAATATAACGAAGGTTTAATTGTGGTTTCCGGCTGTATTGGTGGTGAAGTGGGGGATGCTATCCGCCAGGGCCAGTACGATCAAGCCCAGGAAATAGCACAGTGGTACAAAAAAGTCTTCGGCGACCGCTATTACATAGAGGTGCAAGACCACGGGCACCCCGATCACCCCAGCAAATGGGACGAGCAGGTGCGGGTGAATGAGGGCTTACTTAAGCTCGCCAAAGAACTAGACATCCCGCCGGTCGTCACCTGCGACGCCCACTACCTGGCCCACGACGACCAGCAGGCCCACGAAATCCTGCTGTGCGTCCAAACCGGGTCGTTTTTGAGCGACGAAAAGCGCATGAGTTTAAAAAACTTTGAGCTGCACGTGACCGATCCCAATGAACTTATCAAGCGGTGGCAAACCTTTTGCCCGGAAGCAGTGACTAACACCCGCAAGATTGCCGACCGCTGTAATGTCGAAATAGAGCTGGGCAAAATCCTTATCCCTAAATTTCCAGTGCCAGCGGGCGAAACCGAGAAGACCTACCTGGATAAACTGGTATATCAAGGTTTGGCCGAGCGCTACAATCACACCTCGCGCAAAGAGGCCGCCAAGCTAACCAACGACGAGGTAAAGAAAACACTCAGCCCCGAGGTGTTAGAGCGCACCGAGTACGAACTGCGGGTAATTGACGGCATGGGCTTTAACGGCTACATGCTTATTGTGCAGGACTTTATTAACTGGGGTAAAGACCAGGGGATTATTTTTGGGCCGGGGCGCGGTTCGGCGGCTGGCTCGATTATTGCTTACGCGCTGCGCATTACCGACCTCGACCCGCTTACTTACGGCCTGCTATTTGAGCGCTTTTTGAACCCCGACCGCATTAGCATGCCGGATATCGACGTAGACATTCAGGATACCCGCCGCGACGAAGTTATCCAGTACTGTTCCGAAAAGTACGGCTCCAACCGCGTGTCCAACATTGTAACTTTTGGCAAAATGGCCGCCCGCGCGGCGGTGCGTGATGTGGCCCGCGTGCTGCAAGTGCCCTACGCCGAGGCCGACCGCCTGGCCAAGCTCATCCCACAGCCGGTGCAGGGCCGCCATATTCCGCTAAAAGTTAGTGTCGAAAAAGACCCGGATCTGCGCCGCGAATACGAAAACGACCCAACCGCCAAACAGGTAATCGACCTCGCTATTGCCCTGGAAGGCACCATCCGCAGCCACGGCGTACACGCCTGCGGGGTGGTGATTGCCCCCGGCGACCTGGTGCAGTATGTGCCGCTCGAAATGGCCCAAAAAGGCGTGGTGGCCACCCAGTTTTCTATGGGGCAGATTGAGGAACTGGGCCTGCTTAAAATGGACTTTTTGGGCCTTAGCAACTTAACGATTATCAAGAACGCCATGCGTATTATTAAGCGCGTGCACAGCGTGGACATTAACCTCAACGACATTCCGCTCGACGACCCCGAAACTTTTGCCTTACTGGGCCGCGGCGATACAACCGGCGTCTTCCAGTTTGAATCCTCGGGTATGAAACGCTACCTGCGTGAACTCAAACCCACCGAGTTTGACGACGTTATTGCCATGGGCGCCTTGTACCGTCCCGGCCCACTGTCGGCCGGGCTAACCGACAGCTTTATTAAGCGCAAAAACGGGCTCGAGACAGTGTCCTACGCGCATCCGCTCATGGAAGCCGCGCTTAAGAGTACTTTTGGCGTGCTGGTGTACCAGGAGCAGGTGATGCAGATCTCGCGCGATGTGTGTGGCTTTACCGGCGGCGAGGCCGACACCTTGCGCAAAGCCATTGGCAAGAAGAAGCTCGACGTTATGCAAAAAATGCAGGTAAAGTTTATTGACGGTGCGGTAGCGAAGGGCGTACCAAAGGGCGTGATCGAAAAGTTTTGGAAAGACCTTTTGGGCTTTGCCGATTACTGTTTTAACAAGTCACACTCGGCCTGCTACGGCATGACTTCCTATTGGACTGCCTACCTTAAAGCTCACTACCCGGCGGCTTTTATGGCTGCGCTCATGACCAGCGACTACGACGACACCGACCGCCTGGCGATCGAAATTGCCGAATGTCAAAAAATGGGTATCTCGGTGCTGCCACCAGACGTCAACGAATCCTTCCACGAATTTGCCGTGGTGCGCGATCCCCAAGACCCGGATAACCGCAAAGCCCCCATCCGCTTTGGGATGGACGCTATTAAAAACGTTGGTACCGGCGCGGTAGACGAAATTTTGCGCGCCCGCGAACTAGATAACGGCTTTGCCGGCCTCGAAGATTTTTTGAGTAAAACTTCGGCGCGCATCGTAAACCGCAAAGCCATGGAAAGCCTGGTAAAAGCCGGCGCCTTCGACCGCTACGGTGACCGCTCCCAGCTCCTACACAACCTTGACCTTATACTCGCCTACGCCAACCGCTTGCAAAAAGAAGCCAGCAGCGGCCAGGTAGATTTGTTTGGCAATAACGCAGGCGAAGCCGCCATTGCCAAGCCGCAACTCAACCTCGAAAAAGCCGCGACCATCTACAACCCGCGCGAACAATTATTATGGGAGCGCGAGCTGTTGGGCTTGTATTTGAGCCAACATCCGCTGGCCATGTACGAGACTTACCTTAACGAGCAAACCATGCCGCTTAAGGAACTTAAGCCCGAGCACGACGGCCGCGCCGTTATTATCGGCGGATCCATACTCGACATTCGCGAGATCATGACCAAAAACGGCCAAAAAATGGCTTTTATAAAGATCGAGGACCACACCGGCGACCTGGAGCTTATATTATTCCCCGGTGCCTACCAGCAAACAGCCGGCTTGTGGGAGCGCGACCGCATTGTGCTGGTGCGCGGTAAGCTCTCGGCCAAGGACCGCGAGGGCAACATCGGCGAAGAGCTAAAAATAATGGTCGACGACGCCCGCGAAATTACTGCCGAGCAAGCCCAAAGTTACCAACCCACGGGCAAAAAAGTTAAAACGCCCGGCACCAAAAAGTCGGCAGCCGCCGCTGTGGGCGGCGCCAAGTCCACTTCCTCCGTGGCAAGCAAGCCGCAGCGCATTTACGTGCGCCTTGCAAGCAGCGAAAATCAGGACTTACTGCTCATTCTAAAAAAGATTATCGACCTCCACAGCGGCAGCACCGAAGTCGTGCTGGTGCTGGGCCCGGCCGAAAGTAAGCAGATTATAAAACTTACTCAGGGCATTGCCGCCACGCCCGCCACGCTTGCTAAATTGGGCGAGGCGGTGGGCGCGGAGAACGTCAAGTTGCAGTAGTTTTTAGTTGTCGTCTTCCTCACGTGACTTCTCCCACGACCAATTATCTCCTCACTAAGGCACCTCGGAAGCTCAATAATGTGCTATAAAGAGCACATTTTGAGACCCGCAAGTGCCGTGGGAGGAGATAATTGGTCGTGGGAGACTAGCTCCGCATGTCTGCTAGTGAATAACGCCAGCAGAGCGGGTAAGCACAAAGCCGAGTACGGCTACGCCGACGAGTACAATATCGAGCATTTTGTGCTTGATAATAAAGCGTTCGCCCTTAATGAGGGTACGGTGCCAAAACAGGCCGTGGCGGAAGAAGAAAATGGCGATGCAAACAGTGGCGATAACCGACACCGCAAACATGCTCCAGGGGGCATTGCCATGGGTCAGTAACTGGATGCGGGAGACATTGGTGGTAGTAATGGGCTTAATAACCGATTCGGTGCGCGAAACCGTAGGGGTGGGGGTAGTGTTGGTTTCGGTAGGAGCAGGTGTTTCTTGCTCGGGAAGGGCGGGCGTGTCGGCGCTGGGGGTCGTCGGGCTAGGTGCGGGTGCAGGAGCGGGCTGCGTGGCCTGAATGGGGGCTTTGGCGACTGGTGCGGGTGCGGTTGCCGCGGCGACCTGTGGGCTGGCGTATTCGGCCACCACAATGGTTTCGGGGCCGGTGCCTTGGTAGTTGGCGGAGTTAGCGGTAGCAAAACCCACTTCGGTGTAGGTGGTGTTGAGGATGTTTGCCCGGTGGCCGGGGCTGTTCATCCAGCCGGTAATGGCTGCGTCGCTCGTGTCGAAGCCGTAGGCCAGGTTTTCGCCCGCGGTTTGGTAATTGTAGCCGGCGTTGGTGAAGAAGACCCATGGCGGGCTGCCTTCGGGGGTGTTGTGGGCCCAGTAGTCGCGAGCGGCCATATCATTGGCCTTGGCTTGAGCGGCCTGGACGAGCTTATCGTTTAAGGTGAGGCTGGCGAGGCCGTTGTTATTGCGCTGCGTGTTGGTGTCGGCCAGAAGCTGGCTGGCGCTCATGTCGGTGGCGTAACCCAGCACATTTTTGCTGAGCGTTCCCCAAAAAGTGCTCAACCCCAGTCCAATGCCCACAATGAGTGCTACCGGCAGATACGGCCAGTACGGCTTCATGTAGTGTTCGGACTGTTTGTGATGTTGGCCCACGCGGCGTTTGTGATGGACCGAAGGGGCGCGTTTGGATTGTGTAACCAGAGACATAGTATGTTTAGTGTAGCATAAGAATCTTACAGGGTGCAGCCCCGGCGCGGGCTATTTTAATTTTCAGAAGCGAACCGGCAGTGGTACAAGGCCATGGCAGCCGCCTGCACAACGTTAAAGGACTCCTTGCGGCCATACATGGGGATTTCTAGGGCTTCGTCGCACACGGCCAGCACCTCGGCTTCTATACCCTCTACTTCGCGGCCTACCACCAGCACAATTTTGTGCGGTGGGTGGTATTTGGGCAGGGCCCGCGCATCTTCGGTTTGCTCTACGCCTGCTACGGTCCAGCCGCTGCGCTGCAAACTGCCTATAACGGGCAATATATCTTGGTGATATTCCCATTTGACCATGTCCTCGGCGCCGAGGGCGGTTTTATGGATTTGCCGTGTAATTTTAAGCGCCTCGTGCGGCAAGCGCCGGTCGTTGTCGTGCACGGGATGCGGTGTGTAGCCGCTCAGGATAACCTTTTGCACTCCCAGCCCTTCGGCGGTTCGCAGCAGTGAACCCACGTTATGGCAACTCCGCAAGTTGTGGGCCACCAAAATAATATCGCGCATTGTATTATCTTATAATTAGCGGAGCATAAGCGCAAAACGAAAGTCTGGTTTTTGTACTTAACCGCCATGTGGACAAGCGCTGGGCATTAGGGCATAAGCGGCCACCTGCTTGTCCCCAAGCCTTTGGACAACCCGTTAGAGCTTGTGCTTTAATAAGAGGGATATATGGGCCAAGATGCACGACAAGATGAAGAGGTTTCGACCGCGCGGCGGGCGCAGTTGCTCGGGCTGCAATATTTTGACACGTCCGAACAAACCGAAAAGCCGCTCTATAAAGACACCCTCACCCTAGAAGAAATGTACAAGAAGCGGGTTGTGCCGCTGCATGTCGCCGAGGGAGTAATATCGTTTGGTATTACTACCACCACCTCACAGCAAACCCTGCACGAACTGCAACAGCGGTTCACCGATGCGCGGCTGACATTCTCGATCATTTCCGACACCGGCTACCGCGACTATATGCGGCTGTACGACCCCCCCAAACAGGTTACCTACCAAGACATTGCCATTGTCCAAACCCCCACAGCGGAGGTGCTCGGGGTGATTTCGCAAACCCTGGACCAAGTGCGCGCCGACGACGTGCTGGCGTACCTAGTGCAGCAGGCCTATAGGCTCAAAGCCTCCGACATTCACTTGGAAGTACAACAGCAGGCTGTACGGGTACGTTTCCGCGTCGACGGCGTGCTGCACACCATTGCCGAGCTTAAAACCGAAAAATACCGTCAGTTGTCGTCGGCCCTGGCAATCGCCGCTAACGTCTCGGTAGATGCGCGGGAGGCTCAAACCGGGCATATTAACAAGCAGTTTAAGCTTGCTACAGGCGAGGAAGTCACCGTCAACCTGCGCGTCGAAACCGTGCCCACCGCTTTTGGCCAGGACGCCGTAATGCGCTTGTTTACCATTAACATGGAGCTACTAAGCCTCGACAAACTGGGGTTGTCTGATCGCGAAAAGGCGATGGTCGACGACATTATCCGTCACCCGACCGGCATGGTGCTGATTGTGGGGCCGACTGGGTCGGGCAAAACCACCACCCTGTATTCGCTCATTAATACGCTTAATTCTGATGAGCGCAAGGTTATTACCCTTGAGGATCCCGTAGAGTATTACCTGCGTGGTGTGGTGCAGATCCCGGTACACGGCGACGAAAAAGACAGCGGCTTCGCCGAAAAGCTGCGCGCCGTGCTGCGTTTGGACCCGGACGTGGTAATGGTTGGGGAGATCCGCGACCAAGACACGGCCCGCACTGGACTACAGGCAGCACTTACTGGCCACCTGGTGCTCAGTACCTTCCACGCCTCCTCGGCAGCCGCAGCGCTTACGCGCATGCTGGACTTAGTGGGCATTAACCCCCTGTTTGCCTCGGCCATGCACCTTATTATGGCGCAGCGGCTGGTGCGCCGTTTAGACCCGGCTACCAAGCAGGCCTACCAGCCGGACGCTGGCCTCCGTGCCCAGCTGCAAGCCGTGCTCGACACCTTGCCCCCGGGCGTGCCGCGTCCTGACCTCGCAACAGCCACGCTGTACAGGTCCACTAAAACTCCGCAAAACCCGTTTGGCTACACCGGCCAAATGGCCATTCGCGAGCAAATGCAAATGACACCCGGCGTCCAGCAAATGCTGCGGCTGCCGCCCAACCAGCTCACCACCGAAATGCTGCAGCAACAAGCTGTGGCCGACGGCATGATTACTATGCTGCAAGATGGCGTGCTTAAGGCTCTGCAAGGGCTTACGACTCTCGAAGAAGTTTACCGAGTCGTAAGTTAGGCGAATACTTATCTGATAACGTCGGCGATTTTAGTAACCAGCGCTTTGTCTTGGACGTTCGGCACGATGTTGTCGGCGGTGGGATTTGGGACTAGGCCCGCAATGGCCTCGGCGGCGGCAATTTTGTGCTCGTCGGTAATGCTGCGGACGCGGTTATCGAGCGCACCTCTAAAAATGCCAGGGAAGGCCAAGGCATTGTTGACTTGGTTAGGGAAATCACTGCGGCCGGTGGCGACTACTGCTGCGCCGGCTTGCTTGGCAACATCAGGCATTATTTCGGGCACTGGGTTTGCCAGAGCAAAAATAATCGGGTCTTTGGCCATGGTGCGGACCATATCGGCGCTGAGCAGGCCGGGCTGGGAAACGCCAATAAAAATATCGGCTTGCTTAAGGGCATCTTGCAGGCTGCCGCTGGATGCTTGGCCTTTACTAAAGGCCAGGAGCTGTTGCTTTTCGGCGTTTAAGTCGCTGCGGTTTGGGCTGACAATACCCTTGCTGTCGACCGCAATAATAGTGGGGGCTGCGTATAGGTTGAGTAGTTTGGCAATGGCGACGCCAGCCGCTCCGGCGCCCACCAGCACAATTTTGCAGTCGGCCAGCTTTTTGCCGGTTACTTTACAGGCATTAATAAGCCCGGCCAGGGTTACCACCGCGGTGCCGTGTTGGTCGTCGTGCATCACCGGGATGGGCAGCTCTGCTTTTAGGCGTTCCTCGACCTCAAAACAAATAGGTGCTGCGACGTCCTCTAAATTAATGCCGCCAAAGCTGGGGGCAATGGCTTTTACGGCAGCAACAATTTCGTCGGCGGTGTGCACATTGAGCACAATAGGCACGGCGTCTATGCCGGCAAAATGCTTAAACAGCATAGCTTTGCCTTCCATAACCGGCAGCGCACCGTAAGGCCCCAAGTTACCCAGGCCCAGCACTGCCGTGCCGTCGCTAATAACGGCTACGCAGTTGTTGAGCCAGGTGTAGTCGCGCGCTTCTTCGGGGTGCTCGGCGACGTAGCTGCTCACCGCGCCCACGCCCGGGGTGTAGTAGGTGCTGAGCTTGTCGCGGCTGTCTAAGGTATCTTTAAGCGCTATGCCAATTTTACCGTGCAGTTCTTTGTGCTTTTTTAGGGCGAGTTTTGCGTAATCCACGTAATCCATATGATACCTATACTACAGCATTTGCGTTAGCGGCGGGCATGCCAACAATATTTCACTAAAATGCCGCCTAACTATTTTCATAACGTAACAGATGTGGTATACTTGAGCGAAATCGAATAGTAGTAAAAGGTATGTAGCACTATGGAATCTGTTATTCAAAAAGTCGAAGCCAAGTATAAAAAGAGTGCTGTTGTTGACGTCCAAAGCGGCGACACCGTTAAGGTTCACCAAAAAATCCGCGAAGGCGCCAAAGAGCGCGTACAGATTTTTCAGGGTATGGTTATCCGTACCGACCGCAAGGGCAGCCTTACCAGCCGTATTACCGTACGCCGCATTGCCAGCGGTGTTGGTGTAGAAAAAAGCTTTTTGCTGCACAGCCCGCTCGTCCTTAAAATTGAGGTAACCAAGCGTAGCAAGGTTCGCCGCAACTACCTTACCTACATGCGCGACCGCACGGGTAAATCTGCTCGCCTTACCGGGGTAGACTTTGACAGCAAAGCCGTAAACGACATCCGCGACCTTAAGGCCGAAGAGGAAGAAGCCAAGCTCGCCGAAGAAAAGGCCGCTGCCGCCGAAGCCGAACTCGCCAAAAAAGCCCAAGAAGAAGCCGAAAAAGAAGCCAAGTTTGAAGCAGCTGTTGCTGCACATGCTAAAGCCGAATAAATTTCAATAAGCTGCTTACCAAAAACCCCGCCTTATCCCTGGGGTTTTTATTTTTGGCGGGCCGTTACTTTGAAGGTATTGAACTATTTTGCCTTAGCTGGACGAAACTTTCCTGCCCAAATTGCAATGAGCACTGAAAAGTTAGCAAGAAATATGTAAAACGGGTAAACAAGTTGGCCGACATAAAAATTACCGACAGCAAACATGGCCACTACACCAGCGATGCTTACTAAAAGCCACACAAGATATGTTTCACTGCTCGGATCTTGATATGTCTTAATAACCGTCAGGCTGGTTCCAATAGCATCAATAGCTATCACAAACCCTAGCGCAATTAAAGCGTGGCGCGTCAAATACCACAAGATTAAACCTACTCCTGCCGCTAATAATGCGCAGCCATCTCTTTTCGTAAGACCCCCTGTGCCATGCTTTATGGATAGGCAGAAGATCAGAAGGACGCCAGCTGTATCAATGCCCGTGAGCCACAGTGAGTTGGTAGCACCTTCAGCAAATTGGCCCGAGAATGCAATAACTGCCAAAATAAGCCAGATGAACCAAGAGGCTCGTTCTGGCCTTGCTCTCCCTTTTATCGTATCAAATGCGTAAGGGATCACGGCTATGCCTGCAAGAATACCTGACAGTATACCGAGTAAGTGAGTCATTTGGTTTAACTATAGCAAAAAGAGACTTGGATGATCTCTTTTTTATTGTGCTTATGCTTGGCAGGCTCTCTTTGGTAAGAACTAAGGGTGCCAAGGGCTGCAGCCGGTAGTTTGTGCTCCCTGGCGTGTGAGCACATGGACGACTGCCTGGACGGACACGAGGCGGCCGGCATGCAGGCTTACGGGGTGGCCGGGTTGTTGGCCGGTTACCGCTGGGTCGTGTGCGGTGTCGTAATATCCCGGCTGGTAGTCCACGGTTGTACCTGGTGGTATGGCGCCTTCAACCTGGGCAGTGGCTGTCCAGGGGCCGCCTTGGCTCGCCCGGGTAACCGTTATGCCCAGACATCGAACCGGGCCGGTGGTACGCAGCGGTGCTGGGCCTTCCGGCGACGCTGTGACAGTGGCCGGTGCTCGTTCGCTTGGGTTATGATCCGGCGAACACTTCACGAGCGTAAAGGCACCAGCAGCCGCTAGCGCGGTGAGTAGACCTCCACGAACTATATTGTCTGCTTTACTGCGTCTTTTTGCCATGATCACCTCTCTTTGAAACTCCACTATATATTAAATTCGGATTAAATAAAATGAGGGCACGGGCAGCGTGTGCTAGAATGCGGGCATGATCGTAGGAATTGACGAAGTGGGGCGAGGGTGTTGGGCGGGGCCGCTGGTAGCCGGGGCAGTGCTGCTGGGCGCACCGATTGCCGGGCTTAAAGACTCTAAAAAACTCAGCAAGCGGCAGCGCGAAAGGCTGGACGCCGAAATTAGGCTGAGTGCAGTTAGCTTTGGCCTGGGCTGGGTTACCGCCGCCGAGGTCGACGAGCTGGGGCTGACTACTGCCGTTGGGCTGGCCATGCGCCGCGCCATGGAGGGCATTACGGGCGCTTACGAAGGCATTATTATAGACGGCAACATTAACTACTTTGCCGACAACCCAAAGGCGCACGAACTCATCGGGGCCGACAGCTTGGTACCCGAAGTAAGCGCGGCCAGCATCATTGCTAAGGTGGCGCGCGACCGCTATATGGCCGAGTGCGCCGCCAGTTTCCCCGGCTACGGTTTTGAAAAGCACGTTGGCTACGGCACTGCCGCTCACCTCGCTGCCCTAAAAGCTTTGGGTATCTGCGAGTTACATCGGCGCAGCTTTAAGCCCATCCAGGCCGCCTTGCTATGACCAATGTGGGCACAGGCCGGCAAGCCGAGGCCGCGGCTGCCGACTACCTAGAGCGGCTTGGCTACACCATAGTCGAGCAAAACTGGCGTACACGGCAATGCGAGGTCGACATTATTGCCGAGCGGCAGCACGTTTTGTATTTTTGTGAGGTCAAATACCGCCATAGCGAGTCACAAGGCAGCGGGCTCGACTACATCACCCCTAAAAAGCTCCGCCAAATGCAGTTTGCCGCTCAGAGTTGGGTGCATTGGCGTGGGTGGGCTGGCGGCTACCAGCTTTGCGCTATCGAGGTTTCTGGGCCTTCGTTCGATATTACTGCTTTTATTGAGGATGTGTAGGACGGCGATTCCTGCGGTCCTGCCTTTCCCTCACTGTCTTAAGGTAACCGTTCACGGGCGGGAAAGCGACCGCTGAGCCCCCTTCGGGGTCTCCTCGGATCACTTTTCCGGCTGCACTACCGTTGAGTTACCTTAAGACAGTGAGGGAAAGGCAACCCATCTCAGCACTAAAAACCTACTAAATGTTTTTGAAAAAGGCTTGGACAACGGGGAGGTCGCGTGAGAGCCAGGCGACGCGGTTTTCGATTTCTTCGATGCCGAGGGCGATGTTGCGGGCCAGAGCGGTTTCGGCGCGCAGCGGCTCAAAAAAGGCTTTATATTCGGCCAGTAGCTTGGGCGTGCTAAAGGCACTGGCGGTGTAGCGGGGAAAGACGTCGTAATGCATGTCGCCGCTAAAGGTTTGTTTAATCCACGGCCAGTTGTCGCGCATCCATCGCCAGGCTTGGGTGCGGGAGTAGCGGTTGCGCAGCAGATACACCAGCCAGCGGTCGACATCGTGCTGGCGCACTTTGGTGCCGTCTTTGATTCTTTCTAGCAGCTGGGCGGCTTCCTCTTTTTGCTTGGTAAGCGTCAGGGCGGCGAGAATGTCGGCCTTGAGGTCGACGTTTTGAGTGGATTCTTCTAAATCGAGGAGGTAGCGGAAGGCGCCCGCAGTGTGGTTGCGGATGGCTGCCCCAAACACAATACTGCGTAGCTCGGCAGGCACCGCTTTAGGGTCCTTTTGGTAGGCCTTGTACAGTACCAGCGCCTGGGCGGTCATGGCCGGGTGCTCGGCGTACACGCCAAGGGCAATAATGGTGGCGCGCAGCTTGGTGTCCTGGCTGGACTCACCAGGTTGTTCCTGCCAGCCAAGCCGCTTGTACTGTGTGCTTACCAGCGAGCGGATAAGCGTTTTAATGGGTTCTTCTAGGTCTTTGTCGACATCGATAAAGCGGCGGACATCGGCTAAAATGAGGGCCATAATGTCCCACACCGGTTCGCTGTCCTCATTCGCGTAGTGTTGCAAGAGCGTAAGGGTATCGGCCGTTGATTGTACGCCGCCGCGCGCCAGCATAGAACTATCACTAAGGAGCATCAGGCGTTCGGCCTCGGATAGTTGTTTGCTGCCTGCCAGCTTGGCCACCGCCGCTAAGTGCGCGGGTTGAGCGTAGTGCACAATATAGTGGCCAATGGCACCGCTGTTAATGCGCACATATGCCGGGGAGTCCAGGGTGACGCTGCAGGTAGCTTTGTCGAGCAAGGCCGGCATGTGCGGATTGTTGCTGAGCAGCGGCAGGGGCCAGACTCGCTCGGGGTCGCTTTTACTCGGCTCTAATAAGAAGTGCTTTTGAGTGAGCGTCGCCACATTTTTAGTTTGGTCCACAGTCACCACCGGGAAGCCAGAGCGTTTAAGCCACGGGTCCATAAAAGCTGCAACGTCTTTGCCGCTCGTCGCCGAAAGCGCGGCCCACAAGTCGTCGCCCGTAGTGTTGCTGTAGGCGTGCTTGGTAAAGTAAGCCTTAAGCCCGGCGCGAAAATCGTCCTGCCCTAAATAGTGCATGAGCATATTAATAAGCCGCCCGCCCTTGGCGTAGACAATAGACGGGTCAAATAAGGTGCTGATTTCGTCCGGATGCTTTACACCCGTCTTTACCGCTTGGACGCCGGCAATCGAGTCGCGCCTAAATGCCGCCAGGCCCTCCTGGCCAATAAATGTGTTCCATACTTGCCACTTAGGAAAGAGTGCGTCGGGGGCGACATATTCCATAACATTGGCAAAACTTTCGTTAAGCCACAGGTCGTCCCACCACTTCATGGTAACGAGGTCGCCAAACCACTGGTGCGAAACTTCGTGGCAAATGACCATAGCTACCATTTCGCGGCTGCTTTGCGAGGTGCTTTCGGGGTCGGCCAGCAGCGCGGTTTCACGGTAAGTTATAAGGCCCCAGTTTTCCATGGCGCCTGCCGAAAAGTCGGGGATGGCCACGTGGTCGGCCTTGGGCAAGGGGTAATCCACGCCGTAATATTCTTCAAAAAACTCGATAGAGCGCACGCCCACGTCCAGGGCAAAGTCGAGCGCTGCAGGGTTGTGTGCTTTCGTAGCCCACACGCCCACTGTAACGCCACGCTTGGTTTTGGCAGTTTTGTGCTGCAGGTCGCCAAAGGCGAAGGCCAGCAGATAGGTAGACATTTTGGGTGTGGTCTGGAAGCGCGTTACCAGTTTGCCCGCTGCTTGGGTTTGTTCGGCAGGCGGCATGTTGGCGAGCACCGCGGCGCTAAGCGGCGAATGCAGGGTAAGGTCAAAGGTGGCTTTGGCTTCTGGTTCGTCTATGCAGGGGAAGGCCATGCGGGCATAGTGGCTCTCCAGCTGTGTCGATACCATGGTGTGAGTTTTGCCGTCTACCTTGTAATCCGAAAAATACACGCCGTTCATGCCGGACTGCACATGGCCTTCAAACTGCATGGTTACGGTGTAGTTGCCGGGGTAGAGCAGCGTATCGCTGTGCAGTCGGACTTCTTCCAGGGTGTTTTGGTTGTTAATGCGGGCAATTGGCAGGTTCAGGTCACCCTTCTTGTCGTGCTTTACGACTGTGGCGCTGGTAATTTTAAGATCTTTTTGATGGAAAGTCAGACGCTGCCCGGGGCGCCCGCGCTTGATGCCGGTAATAACCACTGTGCCGGTAAGTTTTTTACTGTCCACGTCGGGGTCGAGCGTCAGTATGTAGTTGATTGGCTGGAAGGTTTTATATAAACGGGTAACGGTTTTGCTCATCCCTATAGTTTAGCATGCGCCGCAGGGCAGGCCACTTGACTTCTGAGGAAAATAAGTAGATATTATTAAATAATGATTAAAACAGCAACGACGCACCTAAAGCATGGCTCCCGCGAGACCGCTCACGGCCTTAAGCACGCCTTCACGCATCCCTTTATATATGGACTGGGTTTGGTAGTAGGCGCCCAAGTTGTAGTCGAAAACTGGCTGGACCGCTTTAACAGCGGCGACCCCACGCGCCACAACATACTTCAATCCGACGCCACATTTGTCGGGCCGGCAGTGTATGTGGCGGGGCGAGGCTTGCGTGCGGCGCTTGAGGCTATGCATGTTCCTCCCAAGGCGGCTAGAGTAGCAGTGCGCATTGTTGCTCCCGTAGTTGGCTTTGGCGCGGTCAAGGTCGCCCAGTATGCGGGCCATGTAGACACCATGCCCGGTGGAATAACCGGCATTAACATAGGCGAAGAGCTGGTTGCAGCCGCTGGCGCGGTCCCCGCAGCAATAGGTTCAACACTTGGCATGGGAAAACCCACTGCCGCTCCGTCGCCGGCAGTCGTCGCTCACCGCCCGCTGGCCACCGCGCCACGCTAAGGTTGACGCAGGCACAGGCATTTGCTACTATTAAAGGGTATTGGTCGGCCGGCAGGTCGGCTTTTTTCGTATCAGACCACAAGAAAGGATTTACGATATGGATCTAGATTTTAAGCAACTGGCCGCTGCCATAAAAGCAATTGCCGAAGAAAAAAACCTCCCCGAAGACACCGTTAAAGAGGTCGTCGAACAAGCCTTGGCCGCTGCCTACCGCCGCGACTACGGCGAACGCGAGCAAGAGGTACGTGTAAACATGAACCTCAACACCGGCGATGTCGATGCCTACGTCATGAAGGAAGTTGTCGCGAGCGTAGAAAACCCAGCTTACGAAATCAGCCTTAAAGAAGCAGGTGTCATGCAAAAGAACGCCAAGCTGGGTGATCTTATAGAAGTACACGAAAAGGTCAATGACTTTGGCCGCGTTGCTGCTCAAACCGCCAAGCAAGTTATTTTGCAGCGCCTGCGCGAAGCTGAGCGCGAAATTGTTATGACCGAGTACGAAGACAAAATCGGTACGGTTATTAACGCTCTCGTTTCCCGCGTAGAAGGCAACATTGTGCGCGTTGACCTTGGCAAAGCTCAGGGTATTATGCCCCGCAGCGAACAAATACAGGGTGAGCGCTACTACCCCGGCCAGCGCCTTAAGGTTTACCTTAAAGATGTCGAGCGCGGCCTGCGCGGCCCGCAGCTGGTGGTTTCCCGCGGCTGTAAAGAATTTATTGAGTGGCTGTTCCGTGCCGAAGTTCCCGAAATGGAAAGCGGCGCCGTCGAAATTAAAAACATGGCCCGCGAAGCCGGCGTGCGCACCAAACTTGCCGTCAACAGCACCGTCCCTGGTGTTGACCCGGTAGGTACCTTTGTTGGTGGCCACGGTACCCGCGTAAACGCCGTGATGAGCGAAGTCGGCGAGCAAGAAAAAATCGACATTATTGTATGGAGCGACAAGCCTGTTGAGTACATCACCAATGCACTGAACCCCACCAAGGTCGCCAAAGTACAGATCGACGAAGCCAACCAAAAGGCCAAGGTCCTGGTACCCGAAGATCAGCTGAGCATTGCCATTGGCCGTGGGGGCCAAAATGTCCGTTTGGCAAGCAAGCTAACCGGCTACGAACTCGACATTGAAGCCGAAAAGTCCGCTATTATTGCTCCAACCGAAGAAGTGCCCGAAGCTAAACCCGCACCCCAGGCAGCCGTTCCTGTACAGCAGCCCAAAGCCGCACCCACTACCCCGGCCGCTAAGCCCGCTATGCCGAAGCTTAAGAAGAAGAGCGACCTAGAAAATAGTTTGCTCGAAGCGATCGAAAAACACGGCGAATAACGGGGATATTGGCACTCTTGACTCGTGAGTGCTAATTCGGGTATCATGTTTATATGACTCCAGATTCCGCTGAATTTCAAGATTTTTTAAATCACCTCACCAATAACGCGCTCGAGAGCCTTAAGCACGCCGATGCGATTGCCAGAGGCTTTGGCAGCGCGTATGTTGGTACCGAGCACTTGCTGCTTGGGATTTTAGCCCAAGACACCAGCATGGGCGCCAAATTGCTGGAAGGCGCCGGGGTTACCCTGGACCGCGCCCGTGTGGCACTTAACCTTACGCCCAAAACCTTGGTTGTTAATGCCGGGGCCAAGGGCCTCAGCGAAACCGCCAAGCTCACCCTAAAAATGGCTTACGATACCGCCCAGGACTTTAACCAGGACTTTTGCGGGACCGAGCACATTTTAATGGCACTGCTCGGCCAAAAAAATGCCCGCGCCACTACCTTGCTGCGCACCATGAATATCGACGTCGAAGCTCTTAATAACGAGCTGGAACAGTTTATGAACCGCCAGCAGTACGAAGACGAAGACAGTACCGCCGGTGTTGATACGCGCCGCCGTGGCCGCGGCACTAAAGGCCGCAAAACCGCGCTCGACTTTTTTGGCACCGACCTAACGGCCGAAGCCCGTGCTGGCAAGCTCGACCCTGTCGTGGGCCGCGAAGCCCAAATTCGCCGCGTGGTAACCATTTTAAATCGCCGCAACAAAAATAATCCGGTGTTAATTGGCGAGCCGGGCGTCGGCAAAACTGCCATCGTCGAGGGCCTGGCCCAGCGTATTGTGGCCGAGGATGTACCCGACAGTCTTATCGACAAACGCATTATTATGCTCGACCTGGCCGCTATGATCGCTGGCACCAAGTACCGCGGCGAGTTCGAAGAGCGCCTTAAAAAAGTCATGGCCGAACTAGAAGCCGACCGCAACGCAATTGTATTTATCGACGAACTGCATCTTATTGTAGGCGCGGGCGCTGCCGAAGGCGCTATGGACGCTGGCAACATTTTAAAGCCGGCCCTCGCCCGCCGCAAAATGCAGCTTATTGGCGCTACAACTACTGTTGAGTACACCAAGCACATAGAAAAAGACGCTGCTCTGGAGCGCCGTTTCCAGCCCGTGCAGGTACCAGAGGCCACTGTGCCCGAGTCGCTGGCCATCCTGAAGGGCCTGCGCAAACACTACGAAAAATTCCACGGTGTAACGGTTAACGACGAAGTGCTGGACGACATTGTTACCATGGCCAAGCGCTACATTAACGACCGCTTTATGCCCGACAAAGCCATAGACCTGCTTGACGAAACCGCTGCCCACCTGCGTGTCGACAAGGGCAAGACCAGCCCCGAAGTACGCAAGCTCCAAAAAGAGCAAAAGCTGGTAGCGACCCGCATCGACGAAGCAGTAGACGCCGAAGATTACCAAAAGGCTGCCGAGTATAAAACACGTGCCAGCCAAATTAAAGAAGAGCTGTCTAAGCTGCAAGAAAGCGGCAAAACCGCCAAGCGCATCGCCGTTACCAGCGATGATGTTGCCGAGGTCGTGGCCCGTATTACCGGCGTGCCGGTACGCAAGGTTATCCGCACCGAAGCCAAGTACCTGCTCAACCTAGAAAAGAATCTGGGCAAGCATATTATTGGCCAGGAAGAAGCCGTACAGGCGGTGGCGCGCGCCATTCGCCGCAACCGCTCCGGTATTGCTACGGCCCAGCGCCCGGTTGGCTCATTTATTTTCCTGGGGCCTACGGGTGTGGGTAAAACAGAGCTGGCCCGCGTGCTGGCGCGAGAGTTCTTTGGCTCCGAAGAAGCACTGGTGAAGATCGATATGTCGGAATTTAGCGAACGCCACAACGTCGCCCGCCTGGTTGGCGCTCCTGCCGGCTATGTGGGTTACGAAGAGGGCGGGCAACTAACCGACAAAATCCGCCGCCGCCCCTACAGCCTGGTGCTGTTCGACGAGATTGAAAAAGCCCACCCTGAAACATTCAACATGCTCCTGCAGATGTTGGAAGACGGCGTGCTCACCGATGCCAAGGGCCGTAAGGTAGACTTTACCAACACTATTGTCATCATGACTAGCAATATTGGCGCCGAAAAACTCCAAAAAGAGGCTTCGTTTGGCTTCCAGGCCGAACGCCTGCACGACATGAAAGACCTCGACGCTTTGCACCAACTCAACCGTACCAAAGTGCTCGACGACCTTAAAAAGACTTTGCGCCCCGAACTGCTTAACCGCATCGACAAAACAATTGTCTTTAGAGCGTTGACCAAGAAAGACATCTACCGGATTATTGACCTGCAAGTCGACGAACTGCGTGAGCGTTTGCGAAAGCGCGGCCTGGGCGTGCAACTTAGCACCGGCGCCAAGCAGTATTTGCTAGAGCAAGGATACGATGCCCATAACGGCGTCCGCCCGCTGCGGCGCTTGATCGCTGACGAGCTGGAAGACCATTTGGCCACCGGCCTCCTGAGCGACGAATATGAAAAGGGCGACATTGTGAGCGTTGGCGTTAAGAACGGCGCCCTAACGTATACTACTGTCCGCGAATAGCACTACATCCAGTTGCTTTATTATGTTGCAATTCTTTTAAAAGGCACGGGCTATAAGATGTGCTGCAGAGTTTTGTTGTCGCCAGGGCAACTTGCTAGTGTTAAACTAGGCGTATGAAGCAAGAGACGGGCTCGCCGACCGACAGCCTACCGCCTACCACGCCCGCAGCACTTGAACCTCTGCCTACGCCGCCGCAATCGTCGCCTCTGGTTAAAAAAGTGGGAAGGCTCCGGCAACTGGGTTCGGCAGCCGCCCTTGTGCTGGTACTGGGGTTGGGCGCCGCGCTGTGGTGGAACCAGGATTACCTCAAGGATTGGCTCATCCTGCGCAGCTACCAGGCGCCTACTCAAATTGCCCAGCTGGCGTCGGATACAAGCATGACCCCCTATGCCCAGCGACTCTTTTATGTGAACCGTCCAGAGGTCGAGCAGCGCGACAGTTTTAACGCCCACTGCCATAACGAAAGCGAGCACGAAGCAGCCGTGCTGGGCTGCTTTTTGGGTGACCGCGAGGGTATTTATGTGTACGACGTTACCGACCCCCGCCTGGCTGGTATCCAACAAGTTACCGCCGCCCACGAGGCTCTCCACCAGGCGTATGAACGTTTGAGCCCGAGCGAACGTACCCGGGTCGACGGCCTGCTGCAAGCCTACGCCAAAACGATTACCGACCAAGGCCTGAAAGACAAAATGGCCCTGTACCAAAAAACCGAGCCGACCGAGGTGGTAAACGAAATGCATTCCGTATTTGGCACCGAAGTCGCGAGCCTGCCGCCCGCGCTCGAAACGTATTACAAGCAGTATTTTGCCAACCGCCAAAAGATCGTAAGTTACCACGCTCAGTATAGGGCGGCATTTGACGAGCGCGCCGCGCAGATTGCTGCTTACGACAAACAGCTCGCGGTCTTGAAGCCGCAAATTGATGCTAAAAGGCAAGACCTAGACACGCGCGAAAAATCGCTCAAGCAGCAGCGCAGCCAGCTTGATAGTGAGCTGGCGAGTGGCCACGTTGATGCCTACAACGCGGGTGTGGCGCCTTACAACGCCGCGGTGGGGGCTTACCGGCAGGCGGTGGCCGAGGCCAACAGTCTTATTACTGCCTACAACAAACTTATCGACGAGCGTAACTCAATCGCCGTGCAAGAACAGCAGCTTATCCAGGCGCAGGATAGCCAGGCGCTGTAGCGCAAGTGGACGACTTGGGTATTGTTCGGATTTGCTTTTGAGGTTCACCACCGTGGACTTCGGGGGCGCGTTCCGCGCGGCGCGAAAATGAAGTTTCATCCCTGTGGGACAGGGTGAACTTAATTTTCTTCCGGCTACACAGTCCCCCGAAGTCCACGGTGGTGAACCTCTGGCCCTGTTCGGGGTAGACAAGAGGAGCGCAGAGGTGGTTAAGCATACAAGTAATGCTACAATAGGTTGACTATGGCAAAAGCGCGCGTACGGTATGTTTGTTCCAACTGTGGGGAGGTTAGTTTAAGCTGGGCGGGGAAATGTCCCCAGTGCGGCGAGTGGAATACTCTGCAGGAAGAAATGATGGTTAATACTGCGGGGAGCACGGCCGGTACAGGCGGGCGCATACTCAAACCTGCCTCGGCGTTGCAGCTGGCCAGCCGCGACCAGCAGCGCCTGGTAACGGGGATCGACGAAGTCGACACCGTGCTTGGTGGCGGCTTGGTGGCCGGAAGTGTTAATCTTATTGCCGGGCAGCCGGGCATAGGCAAGAGCACGCTGCTGTTACAGTTGGCCGATAGCTTGGCGCAAAAGCACACCGTGCTGTATGTAAGTGGTGAGGAATCTGGGCATCAAATTGGCCTGCGCGCCGAGCGCCTGGGTGTTACCAGCAAACAACTGCAGCTGGCGACCAGCACCAACGCCGACGACATCGCCGCAACTATTGCCGCTAAGCAGTACGAACTTGTTATTGTCGACTCAGTACAAACGGTGAGCGTGGAGGCCATCGCCTCGGCGGCGGGCAGTGTCTCGCAGATTACCAACAGCACGCAGCTTATTATGCAAGCCGCCAAGCAGGCCGGCACCGCGGTGATCTTGGTAGGACACGTGACCAAAGAGGGTATGATTGCCGGCCCCAAAGTGTTGGAGCACGTGGTAGATGTAGTTTTGCAGCTCGAGGGCGACCGCTACGGCGGCTTTAAGGTGCTGCGCGCCACCAAAAACCGTTTTGGGCCGACCACCGAGGCAGGCATTTTTGAAATGGTGGGCGAGGGTCTAAAGCCGGTGCTTAACCCATCTGCGGCACTGCTGGCCGAGCGCCAGGTAAGCGACGGGTCAATTGTGCTGGCTACCGTGGAAGGCACCCGTCCGCTGCTGGTAGAAGTACAAGCTCTGGTAAATAAGACCAGTTACGGGTATCCTAAGCGGGCTGCGAGTGGTATTGACCTTAACAGGGTAAATTTGCTTGTCGCGATGTTAGAGCGGCGTACGAAATTATCTTTAGCCGACCAAGACATTTATATTAATATCGTGGGAGGTATGAAAATTACCGAACCAGCCGCCGACTTGGCCGTATGCATGGCCATTGGCTCGGCTGCCAAAGGCCTGCAGCTAAAAGCTAACGCGGTCGTATTTGGCGAGGTAGGCTTAAGCGGCGAAGTCCGCCATGTGCCCTACATCGACAAGCGTCTGGCCGAAGCCAAAAAACTGGGGTTTGAATCGGCCATTGGCCCGCTGCCCAAAGGCACCAAGACCAGCTTCTTACTAGGGGTCCCGGACGTGCGGTCTGCCCTCAACCAATTTTTAGAGAAGGATTAACATGCTCGATGTTTTAGAAATTATTATTTTAATAGGTATTGCCGCCCTGCTGGTTAATCGCCAGGGCGGTGCGGGCATGAACCCCTTTAAAAAGCAGCGCAAGGTAGTGCTGGACAGTTGTGCGCTTATCGACGGCCGGATTGTCGAAATCGTGCGCGCCGGCTTTGTGGCCGACGAGCTGGTGGTGCCGCAGTTCGTTATTAACGAGTTGCAGCTACTGGCCGACGGCTCGGACTCGCATAAACGCGAGCGTGCCCGCTATGGCCTCGATATCGCCCACGAGCTGCAAGACACCGCACCCATGCGTGTGACCATTGCCCGCGAAGTCTTCCCAGAGGCTAAAGCCACCGACGACAAGCTCGTCATGCTGTCTAAAAAGATTGGCGGCCAGCTGTACACCACCGACTACAACCTTTCCAAAGTAGCGGCCGTGGAGGGCGTACAGGTGTTGAACGTCAACGAGCTTTCGCACGCCCTGCGGCCTATTACCCTTCCCGGGGAAACACTCAAAATTAAGATTATACAAAAGGGCAGTAACCGTGAGCAGGGCGTCGGATACCTAGACGACGGCACGATGATCGTCATCGAAGGCGGCGCCCGCTTCGTGGGCCGCGAAATGCCGGTTACCGTCACCCGTATGCATCAAACCGTTGCCGGCAAAATGGTCTTTGGCCAGGTACGCGAAGTACCACGCTCGGCAGCCACCGTGCAGCAGCAAGCACAGCCAAAGCGTGAGACACGCCCGAGCGTTAAGAGCCGTTTGCGGGCCGCATTTAAACAGTAAGACGACCTGTTAGTTATTAGCTGCCACGTCAGCGATTGAGCTTTAAGAATTTAAAACCGCCTCGGCACAGTAAATGCCTGGGCGGTTTTAATATAAGAGTTTCTCCGGCGGTAGGTGGCAAGAGCAAATAGCGGTTCGACAAAGTTACGTCTTTTATTGGACGTAATGCTTTTTCGGATTGAGATTTTGGCGAAATGGCTGGCGTGGCGCATGCACTTGGGTCGCTCCTGCCTTGTCGACACCACAAGTATGCGCTTGCCGGGACTGCTAGTTGCCTATAAGACCCGTACTTGATTCCTCATGACCATATTGCATCCTGGTACCGCAGAAGTTCTAAACAACAATAGTGACTACAGCGACAGGCCTAGGAGAAACACTAGTGTGTCGCTGGAGCAAACACCACGTTTGCGTCAGCCGTACTGCTATACAACACGCTGTCGATCACTTGGGCCTCGACTGTGGCTGTACCGGCGGCGGTAGGGTTATAGGCGAAACTTACAGTGCCGAATGAGTCGCTTACTGCTTTGCTATCCACTTTTTGGCCATTAATAAGCAAGTTGACGGTGCCTGGGTAGTGGTCGCTCGAAATATCGTGCGTGCCTTTGGTGTAGGTCGCGGTAAAGATACAGTCGACCTGGCTCTGGCAGGTTGCCGGGACATTGAGGGTTACCGTTGGTTTGTTGTCGTTACAGTTGTGCACGTCGTCGGTGGCCGCGGTATTGCTGCCGCTGGTGCTGCTGTTGGCTCCCCCCACAAAGATGTCGACTGAGAAAATATTGTCGTTACCGCCGCCTTGAGTCTTCTTGGCAAGGTCGGGTGTACAGGCCGTTGCGGTTTTGTTTGACACAATATCGATGGTTTGGTCGCTGCTGTTGCTGCCACCCTTGGGGGGTTGATACCAGGAGGGGAAGAGGTCGGTGCTGGGGCTGGGCACACTTTCGCCGTTGAGTGAGACCCTTTTATTGATCACGAATGCCGGCAGAGTCTTGACGCCCGCTGGCTGCTTCCAGGTATCGCCAGGCAGGTCTTTGTGAGCGCCTTCCATCCAGGCTCGCACAATTGGTTCGGTCATAGTTTCCATGTTGCCGGTCATACGGTTGGCGGGCGTGCGGTTGTCAACACCAACCCAGGTGACGGCCGTATATTTGGTCGACCAGCTGGCCATAAGACCGTCGTAGCCGTCGTTGGTGGTACCGGTTTTGACCGCAAAGTGCCAACCGTTAAAGCGGTGGAACTTGTAGCCAAAGTTACGCAGCGGCGTGCAGCTGGTGGCGGTGCAGGTACCGGGCAGGTAGCTGGCCTTGGGGTCGGAGGCCATGTCGTCGACAATGTAAGCCGTATCGGGGCGGATGACCTGTTTGCCGGCCGGCTGTTCAAACTGGTTTAGGACTTTGTTGCTGGAGTCGGTAATTTTAAGGATGTAGGTTTTAGGGATCTCGACGCCGAGACGAGCCAGGCTCGCAATACCGTTGGCGTGGTCGTCGAGGTACAAGTAGGCGCCGTCACCAATCGCCGACGAGGCAAAACACTGGGTTTCGTCGCTCTTCTTGGCTGAGAATATGTCCTCGGTGCTGTAGCAGCGGTAGCCGTCGGAATTGCCCATCAGCGCCTTGGCGGTGCTGATGGTCTTGTTAATAGAATTAGTGCGGTACGAGGCGTCGGAGTCGTTAGGAACGGCCGACAGCATAGCCTTAATGGCCGGCACGTTACGTGAGCCGCCTAGGGCGTAGCGCAACGTTATAGGCCCAGGAAAGCCGATCTTTTGCCAGTCGTAATCGCGCAAACAACTGTTGGTGGCGGTAATTGGCTCATCTTTACCGCAAGGGTAACCGGGCAATGCGCCTTTGGAGTCGTATAGTACCGACCCAGCTCCGGCATTGTTATTTTCGATGAAGGTAGAGTAGTCGTACGGTTTAAAGGTCGAACCGGGCGAGATATTGGCGTCGGTGGCGTAATTAATTTTGCCGTGGTCGACATTGTTAAAGTCGGTGCCGCCCACCAGGGCTACAACCTGGCCCGTGGCGTTGTCTTCGGCCACAAAAGCGGTTTCTTTACCGCGCTGGGCTTTAATAGTCGGCTGGGCGTCGTTGACTGCCTTTTCGGCAAGGCCCTGCAGGTTCATGTCAACGGTGGTAATAACGTTCCAGCCGCCGCGCTTGACCGTTTTGGAGCCAAAGGAGGCAATGAGTTGTTGCCGGGCGGCCAGCACAAAGTAAGGGGCCTTGATGTTGGCGTACTTGCTTTGCTGCGGTGGTTTTACCTGGGCCAGGATATTAACGTTTTTAGCGTCGGTCGCTGCCTGTTTGGTAATCATGTGCTGGGCGGCCATTTGGTCGATAATGTAATGCTCGCGGGCGGTAAGGTCGGCCGGACTAAAAGAAGGGCCATAGGGCGAGTAATCGTTGGGCGATTTGGGGATGGCGGCCAGCATGGCGGCTTGGGGAATAGTGAGGTCCTTAGCATCCACGCCAAAGTATTCCTGAGCGGCGGTTTGCGCACCGTACTGTACCGGCCCGTATGGTGCGGCGTTGAGATAGCCGTTAAGAATATCCTGCTTGGAGTACTCGCGCTCCATTTCGACCGACAAAATGAGCTCTTTTACCTTACGGGTGTAGGATTGGTCGGCGGTCCAGTCCTGGTTGAGCTTAACGAGCTGCTGGGTAATGGTCGAACCACCCTGGCGCCCCGCCCTTTTATTAAAGGCGTCGTTAAAGCCGGCCCGGATAATGGCCCGCACGTCAAAGGCGCCGTGCTTGTAAAAATCTTTGTCTTCTATGGCCACGGTAGCGTTTTTCATGTTTACCGAGATTTGGTCGCCGGCGACCTGGACGCGCTTAAAGTCCTCGTAGTCTTGGTAGAGTAATATTTTGCCCGTACGGTCGTAATAGTTGGTGCTGCCCGGTAGGGTGCTGCCCGATATATCGTTAATGTTGGGCAGGTCCTTACGGAAGTAGGCAAACAATCCAACAACCAACATAAAGCACACCACAATACCGATACCGGTAATTTTGAGCGCCATAATAGCACCGTCGCGGCTAAACCAATATTTAGCGAGCTGCCGGGGGTGCAAGCGGTACAACATGCGGTGGAAGCGATTCTTGGGTAGGGTAGACAGGTAAGCGGCACGGCGGCGGGCTTTGTCGTCGCGGCGGGCCTTAAAACGCTCGGTTAAACTGCGGTGTAGCTTGATAGTGTTACCACTTTTGGTGGTAAAAGTATTCTTGCCCGGACGCTTACGACCTCGAGGTTTTTGGGGTGTGCTCATTGGCTCCTGATTACTCCCTACACTTCTGTAACTATATGCAACTATTATAGCAAACAAATGGCCGTTGCAAGCCGTTTGCACAGCGCATTTTTATAGACGCCAAACGTACGCTATACTACCCTATAACAATATGAGTACACTCGATCCCATCCGCCACCAATATTTGTATATACGCTAAAGCGAACAGTAAAACGTATAGCATTTTTGATTAAGGAGAATCTTGCAATGTCCGATAATATGACACTTTCTGAGGAACTCACCTGGCGCGGTTTTGTAAATCAAACTACCTACAAAGACATAACCGCACTCGACGGTGAGCCGATCACTTTTTACTGGGGGGTTGACCCAAGCGCTGACAGCATGCAGATAGGCAACTTTGCCATGGCCATGATGGTCCGGCACTTTATTGACCATGGTCACAAGGCTATTTTACTCGTCGGTGGTGCTACCGGCATGATCGGCGACCCTGACGGCAAGAAAGACGAACGCGACTTAAAACCGCTCGAAGAGATCGAGCACAACAAAAAGGGCATTGCCGAGCAGTACCGCGCCGTGTTTGCGGGTAAAGATTTCGAGATTGTTGATAACTACGACTGGTTTAAAGGCATGGGTTACTTGGATTTTTTGCGTGATATAGGTAAACACGTGCCAATGCGCCAGATGCTGGGACGTGAGTTTGTGCAAAGCCGCCTGGGCGAAGACGGTGCGGGGATCAGCTACGCGGAGTTCAGCTACAGTCTGATCCAGGGCTACGACTACTTACATTTGTACCGCGAAAAAGGCGCTACCTTACAGGTCGCTGGCGCTGACCAATGGGGTAATAGCATCGCTGGCGTAGATCTCATTCGCCGCCTCACCGGTGCCGAGGCGCACGTCTGGACAGGCCCATTGGTCGTAAATAAAGCAACAGGCGTCAAGTTTGGCAAAACCGAAGGCGGAGCTATCTGGCTGGACCCAGCCAAAACCACCCCCACGCAGTTCTACCAGTTTTGGGTTAATGTCGACGACGCCGGCCTAGAAGATTACCTAAAAATATACACCACGCTCCCTAAGCACGAACTGGAAGCATTGCTGGCCCGCCACCACCAAAATCCCAAAGAGCGCGAAGCGCAGGTGCGCCTGGCCGAGGAAGTTACCAAACTGGTGCATGGTGAGGAAGCGACCGCCATAGCCCGCACCGTGACCGAAGTATTACGGGGCTTTACGAGCATTGGCAGCATATCCGGTGCAGTGCTCGATAACATCCGTCACGAATTACCCAACGTTTCGGTGGCTGCAGGCAGCAATGTGCTAGGCGTACTGGCCGACACCGGCCTAGCTGCCTCTAAAGCTGAGGCTCGCCGCTTACTCGCCGGCAACGCAGTTTCGGTTAATGGGCACAAAATCAGCAAGGAGACGCTTGATGAGAGTGATTTTGAAAACGGCCGCATCTTACTACGCAAAGGCAAGGCTTTTAAGGACTCGGCGCTCGTAGAGCTGGCCTAGTGCTATACTCGAACTATGAGCAAAATATCCTCCACGCCAGGCCAGGCAATCCATAAGCCCCAAAAAGCCGACCAATACAACGACCCCAGTCATAACTATCTGCACTACTGGCAGGGCCGCGACTACGAAAACGAGTCCGAAGAAATGGCCATAAAGCGCCTGCTAGAGGGCAAGCATTTTCGGCATGCCGTAGATATTGGCGGCGGCTTTGGCCGGCTGTGTTTGCTGCTCGAAAAATATGCCGACCAAGTAACTCTTACCGACCCCAGCCAGCAGCAGCTGGATATTGGCAAAGAGTTTTTAAAAGACCACCCGCGCATTGACCGTAAAATTATGCAGGCCGAAGAGCTGACCTTTAAAAGCGGCAGCTTAGACCTGCTTACCATGATCCGCGTCATGCACCACTTGCCCAACCCCGTGCCTGCCTTAAAGGAAATTTCGCGCGTGCTGGCCGCCGATGGCTACGCCATTATCGAGGTCGCCAACTACAGCCATGCCCGTAACCGGATTAAGCACCTCTTAAAGGGCAAAAAAATGCCGCTGGAACCCGTAGATATCCGCTCCGCCGAGCACCGTAAACCAGGCGAGATCGCCTTTGTAAATCACAACCCCAAAACCGTTATTGCCCAGCTTGCCCAGGCCGGCCTGCAGGTCGACCGTATTTTGTCGGTTTCTAACCTGCGCAGCCAAGGACTTAAGAAGATTATGCCCAAATCGGTGATGTTGGCTATAGAGGGCATTTTGCAGCCGACCATGGCCAAGTCGTTCTTTGGGCCCAGCGTGTTCTTTTTGGTAAAGAAAAGCTCTTAACTCGGGTGCTATGCGCCTTGCTGGACGCTAGCCTCCATACTCAGCCTGGTATTTACCTCAATTAGGCAATACAGAGGTGAAGCCAACTCACTACTACATCTACGACATATTTATATGATTTTTTGTTATACTAGCCTCTTATGTCTGAACAGTCACCGGCTGCACGACCTGCCGAAGACCCTAACCTTGCCGCCTTACGCTTACTGCTGCCTATCGCCGAGGCCAATCCAAATGGCAATAACGCTTGGATCGCCCCTGTACCGCGCAGCCGTGGTGAATTATGCGATGCAACGGTGTGGCAATTGGCGCATAGGACGCAACAAGAAGCCCCGGTTAATCCTGCCACCAATCAGCGCTTCGGCATCGTAGCGTGGAGCGTTGGCGAGCTACTGACCAGGAATGCCACTGATCCTACCGTGCCTTTACCGCCCAGACAATTTGCGTTCCGAGAGCGCGGCCGCCGCCTAACCGTACCGGTAGTGTGCAGCTTATTCCTGTGTAATAGCAGAGACGCCGAAGATATGGGGGCAGCCATGGAGTTATACACCGATTGGTTCGCGACCTGGGGTATGAGATCGTTGGGCGATGAAACGAGGAGTCTCCTTACCAATCTCATACTCAGCAGCGTCGCGACCGAAGGTAATCCTGCCGGCGACCCCCAAAGCCGCATCACCAGAGCATTAGCGGGTCTTGATCGAGAAACAGAACAGTTTAAACTCATGAGGGTCGGCGCCGAAACGCTTGGTGCGCTCCTGAGAGGAAGGCTTCCCGAACCCCATGTCCACAAAACAGTAGGCCAGTTACGCGATGAAGGAATGCCCTATAATAAGCTGCTGGCCATCGCTGATCGATTCCAGGAGATAGGCCTGTTAAGTGATGAATTCTGGGTGAACCATGGCACACGCGCTGGCGGCGTTTTTACCGTTCCCGGCATGCTAGAACGGGTCCAGGCTTACCTTCAAACCCCTGCAGGCTTTGCCTCGCTTGGTAAACGGAGCGTCACCACCGTGGAGGGTGACGTACGTACCTACGTCAACAACTTATTCAAGCACTACGCCCTCCAAACTACGCTTCGCGACAGTACCACCTTCAACAAGATCATTACAGGTTTGGCCGACAGACGGGGCATGGCCGGGCTCGGCGTTATCGTGGCGCTCGCCAATGGCGTTACTACCGTACTCAACGCCGAAACTACCCTTGCCAACAGTAAACTTAAACCCGGCCAGCAGCCCCAAGAACTACTGCAAACCCTGGAACCCACTAACCCGGAGCACCTAGGAGAGGCTCTGATTCGTATCATGCACCGTTTCCGCCGGGCAGGACTGTCGGAAGAGGAAGTCACGCGGCAGGCAACGGAAGACGCTGCCCATGTGACCATCATCGAGCTACTACGTGCCGGCTTACGGGACAGAGGCACGCGACTGACGATGAGCGATCTACACCTCCGCTATCCTGAAGCCACCCCTGAAGAACTACGTGAAATGATGGGTGAGCTTAACAGCACTGCCGCCCAGGGGCCAGCCCGTGCCCGTATTGATGCCGCATACCGTGCTCGACGTCAGCAACCCGGCACCACAATCAATCCGTACACTATTACCCGACCAGGGTACGGGCTGCTCAGTTAGGGCGTAGCGCCGTTTTTATTTGATGACTGCAATCATCTTATTTTAATCCGTGACAATGACGAATATGTAATTATCCTAAATTATGATATAATATATACCGTATGACTGAAGTTTTTACTAATGCCCACCTCGACAACCTTGTGCAGTGTTTAAGCGCTGTGGGCGCGACCGAGCGGCCGGTATTGGGGGTACTTCCCGGCACTGATACCCCAGCTATTTTTCGGGCATATTTACCGCCACGGGTCGAACAAATTCTGCCTGGCGGGCACGCAGGCGTGACCGCCGTTTTTACTTCGCTCGAGTACGGCCCCGACAACACGCCATCTGTCAGGACTGGCCGCCATACCCAGCCTTTGCCGCAAGGCGCTACCCAAATCCACCAAAATGTCGTAGAAGGCACGCCGCTCAGTAGCCCATGCACCGGCCCCGCGCTGGCCGCCTACATCGCCAGCGTGACGCAAAATGTACTGACCTTTCAGCCCGACGCTATAGCACAATAAAACCCCCCGGCCTCCCCCTAGAGTGCGGTATACTGCTAGCTATGCAACTGTCGGACATAAAAGGGGTAGGCCCTACGGTTATTACCAAGCTCGCCGTGCTCGGGGTACGCTCGGTAGAAGATTTGATCGAGAATTTCCCGCGGCGTTACGACGACTACTCCCAGGTGGCCGCTATCCATAACATCCGCCCCGGAGCGGTCACCATCCAGGCTGAAATTAAACAGGTCAAGGGGCGCTACGTACGCCGCGGCATGCACATTACCGAGGCGGTGGCCAGCGACGCCACCGACAGTGTGCGTCTGGTGTGGTTTAATCAGCCCTACCGCGAGGCCGCACTCAAAAAAGGCCAGTCGTACTACATTTCGGGCTTGTACGAACTCAGCCACCAGCGTTTTGCCATTATGAACCCGAGCGTGGAGCTGGTGAGCGACTTCCCGGTCAATACCGCGCGCATCGTACCCATTTACCGCGAAACCAAGGGCCTTACCAGCAACCAGCTACGCCGTTTTGTGCGTGAGGTGTTGCCGCAAGTCCGGGCGCTGCCCGAGACACTGCCCACGTGGATTTTAAAAGAGCAAAGACTGTTAGGGCGGGCAGAGGCGCTCAAAACTATGCACTTCCCAGAGAATAGCGCAGCGCTGGATGTGGCCCGCAAGCGCCTTGGCTTTGAAGAAGTATTTGAATTAAGCCTCGCCGCCCTGCTCAACAAATACGAACTGCTGCAAGACACCGCCCTGGCCGTACCTTTTAACCCTCAGCTGGCGCGCACATTTGTGGGCCATTTGCCGTTTACGCTCACCGATGCCCAGCGTAAGGTGGTATGGCAAATTTACCAGGACATGCAAAAAACCCAGCCCATGAACCGCTTGGTAGAGGGGGACGTTGGCTCCGGTAAAACCGTCGTGGCCGCCATGGCCGCGGTTATGGCAATTGCCGAGGGCTACCAGGTGGCGCTCATGGCTCCAACCGAACTTTTGGCCCGCCAGCACGCCGAAACCATTTACCGCTTGCTGGAGCCGCTGGGCTTGCACGGCAAGGTGACGCTGCTGGTAGGCGGCATGAAGCCCAAAGAAAAGGATCAGGCCCGCGCACACATTGCCACGGCCGAGGCGCAGTTTATTATTGGCACGCACGCCCTCATCCAAGAAAAGGTCGACGTAAGCAAGCTGGGCCTGGTGGTTATCGACGAGCAACACCGCTTTGGGGTGGAGCAGCGCAAAAAACTCATGGCCAAAGCCGGGCATATGCCGCATCTGCTCAGCCTGACGGCGACGCCCATTCCGCGGAGCCTGGCGCTAACACTATACGGCGAGCTGGACGTTTCCATATTGGACGTTAAACCCGCCGGCCGCCAACCCATTTTAACCACTATTGTGTCACCCAACTCCCGTGCCCAAATGAACGCCAAAATCGAACAGAAGCTCGCTGGTGGCCGCCAAATGTTTGTGGTCTGCCCGCTCATTACTGACTCAGCGCAGAGCAAGGCCAACTCGGCCGAGAAAATTTACGAGCAGTTCCGCACCAAAGATTTTAAAAAGTGGCGCGTGGGGCTGCTGCACGGCAAAATGAAAGCCGCCGAAAAAAACGCTATTATGGCCGACTTTGTGGCGCATAACATAGATGTACTGGTAAGCACCACAGTTATTGAAGTGGGTGTGGACGTGCCCAACGCCAGCGTTATGCTCGTAGAGGCTGCCGAGCGCTTTGGCCTGGCTCAAATCCACCAGCTGCGCGGCCGGGTGGGGCGCGGCCAGCACCAGAGCTGCTGTTACCTTATGATGAGTGACTCTAAAACGCCGCCTCGCCGTTTGCAGGCGTTAGAACGCAGCAGCGACGGCTTTAAGCTGGCCGAACTCGACCTCGAACTGCGCGGCCCCGGCGCCATTTACGGCACTATGCAGCACGGAGAACTCGACCTGCGCGTCGCCAAACTCACCGACATGCATTTAATTGCCGCAGCCCGTAACGCCGCCCAGGCATTTATTACCAAGCAGGAAGACTTGCTACAATACCCTCAGCTGCACGAGCGCGTTACACGGTTAAGGGCCGTTACTAATTTAAACTAAACATATGAGAATCATTGCCGGAACATTAGGCGGGAGAACCTTTGACTCTCCGGGCAGCAACCGCACCCACCCCATGAGTGACAAAGCCCGCGGCGCCTTGTTTAATATTTTGGGTGATATTAAGGGTTTGAGCGTGCTGGATCCTTTTGCAGGCAGCGGCGCCCTAAGTTTTGAGGCCGTTAGCCGCGGCGCCAAGCTGGCCACCGCCATCGAGCAAGACAAACTGGCGCAAAAAACAATCGCCAGCAATATTGCAACGCTCGGCCTAAGCGAGCGTGTAGTGCTGGTGAAAGCCACCGCTAACGCCTGGTTCCACAAAAACAAGCAGCTGCGTTTTGACCTTGTATTGTGCGACCCGCCTTACGATGACTTGCAGTGGGATCTTTTAGAGCGTTTGTCGCTTTTGGTAAAAGAGCAGGGGCTGATGGTATTGTCGTGGCCGGGCGGTGCCGACCAGCCGCGCATGCCCGATTTCGACCAAGTAAAACAGCAGGCTTACGGCGATATGCAGCTGGTGTTTTACCGGCGAGTGCGGTAGAATAACAGGGTATTTTTAGGATGTCTAAGAATATGGCCAAAAAAGTTTAGGGGTACCCGGTAGTCGCTTAGAAGCTGCAAGTAGTGGTAAATCTGAGCCGGGAATACTCGCATTGCCGCAGGCAATGCTCCGCGCGAGTGGTGGAATGGTAGACACGCTAGCCTTAGGAGCTAGTGCCGCAAGGCGTGGAGGTTCAAGTCCTCTCTCGCGCACCATGGTCTGATACATTATTTTACAGATAGAAAGGTTCCAGAATTTATTGCTGGGACTTTTCTTTTTGTCTTTTTTCAGCATTTCTAATCTGTTGCATCGGGTTCAAGTTCTCTGTGGTCAATTCCTTTATTGAGCGTTTCAGAACTCAAACGCTAATGTGGATGTTAAAATAAGCTGAGCCCGTTTCGTCAATCTTAAAGGAGGATTTCGCTACGAGTAACTCGGCGAGTTTATAGTGAAGAAGGCTGATATATGGATGTCTACAATCCCTCTGCGCGGGAGCGCCTCCAGACAAGAGAGACTTCCGGACGGTACTACTTTAGCGGCACCCCCTTAACATTTGGAGAGATGAGCCGTAAACTACCGAGCGGCAAATGGGAGCGTTGTCTACGCCCCTTTGTGCCCGTGAATGGTACCCCAAGCTACGGTCGCTTCATGCCTGACGCCGAGCGGCCCGTAGTGTGCGTCACGTCGCTGGCTGAGATGGCCGTATTCCGAGCCCTATCTCATCAGTCACTGCATACTAATTTGCCAAAACGTGAGCGTCGTACGGGCTGGAGATACGAAGACGGGATGCCGGTATATCGCGCGACCGGGGCAGTATTGGAAAATGTCCAGAGGCTTAGAAAAGTAAGTATTCCACTACTGTCCACGGTGGTGGGCGTACGGCGGACTGCGGCAGTATTCGAGCAACTTCCACGAGAGCTACACCAGCTTCGGGCATATGAGCCGGTACCATTTGAGACAGCAGATGTCGTCGACGTTACACTGGATCTTTGGCCCAACTCTATTGAAGAGTGTGAACCCTGGCCGACAGACTTCAATCTTGACTCGTACGCCCCCTACGATTCCGAAACGGCTCAATGGCTGGATGAACTGTGTGCTGCTGAGCAAGACTGGTTGGGATCGAGACTCGCAGTCAGTCAGCAAGAAGGCTAGGGCCACGAGAAGTCGTACTCGCTCCTATATGGCGGACGGTCTTGGCTCGTATTGTCTTGGCGGCCTGATCCTAGACGATCAGGCCGCCAGCCTAAATCGATCAGCTTCTTGTGCATCAATAAAATACTTGCTTCAATTTGGTTCCATGTAAGGTCGCATTGGCGCACCAAACTATAAGGACCGGACAAACCCGGTCCTTATAGTTTGGCTTAGAGTGCGGGGAGAGCAGATGCTATACTCAGACCATGGCAAAACTTGAATTTCAGAACAAGACCCTCGAAAAGATTTTTCGGAGTTGGAAGTGGTCCCGCAACAACACCCTTCAGATGCTCAAAGTCGCCGTCGATGCACATATTCTTGACTACGCTCCGGCAAGTAAAGAATTTTCGTTTCAACCCATTCGCCACCAATTTCAGTGCCTGGTAACCACCACCGACACTTACTATCGCCAGCTTACAAAAGCTGCTAACCACTCGTTTGGCATTCTGATTGTTGATGGCCAGGTAGTCGACAAACACGATATTACTGATGCAGTTGTTGAGGAGCGGCTGACCTCACAAATTACCGAACTCGAACAACTATTCAGAGCGTACGACGAACGGCGCTTTGAGGAAGATGCTAAATACCTCCAGGCAATTTTTAATCATGAGTACCTGCACCACGGGCAATTGCTTGTTATGTTCCGGGAAGCTGGCGTGGACGTGCCGGCGCGGTTTAAAAAAGCCTTTGCTTTGTAAGTCTGCGGACTGCAGAATGAACCTCGCTTTTAGACATTTTTCGACTTGCCTAGCCGAGTAAAACCTGCGATATACTGGATATTATGAACACACCAACAGACGCCCTCGACTCCTGGAAAGGCCTACATCATATCGCTATTGGCGTGCGTGATATAGAGGGCACCGTAGATTTTTACCGCCAAGTATTACATATGAAAGTCAGTGAGCCGGTTGCCAGCCCACATGGCCGCCATTTTGTTGCCGCCGTAGATCCCGACAACCCCAATGTTTTAGGTCTGCATTTTTGGGAGCGTACCCAGGCGCCCACCGCCAGCGAACAACCCGAACCTCAAGCCCAACAGTTGCTACATGTGGCGCTGCGGCTCCCCGACGCTAAGTCGGCTCAGGCACTACGCCAGCGTCTCGAACAGCGAGGTATAGAAATTACCGATATCCCCGAGCTGGGATCATACTTATTCTCAGACAATAACGGCCTGACGCTCGAAATTACCTGGCCCGCTTAAAACGCTACAACCTTACGGTCGGCATATATTTTGCCGGTCGGGCTGTCTTCTAGCAATGCCAGCCACACAATATGCTCGGCTGCCTCGCTGGCAGTCCGGTTGCCTGTGTGGAAGTTCATATCGGTAGCGGTGACGCCGGGGTCAACGGCGTTACACACAATGCCATCACCCTGTAGCGCCTTGGCGAGCTGAAGTGTGAGAGCGTTGACTGCCGCCTTGGAACTCTGGTAGGCCGGTAGTACGACGGTATAGAAACGATGCTGTGGCTGCGTAAGTGCCCTGCCAGATCCAAGCTCGCTCGAAACATTAATAATGCGGCTGCCCGTCGCCCTTTTTAGGAGCGGTAACATAACTTCGGTAACGCGCACCATGCCCAGCACATTGGTTGCGAAAGTGGTCTTGAAGGCCTGCAGGCTAAGCTTGCCCGACTCCTGGTGCACAAGTACGCCGGCGTTATTAATTAATATGTCGAGCGACCCATGCTGCTGGGTGATAAATTTGGCAGCGGCCTCTACCGAAGTCTGGTCGGTTACATCTAGCTGCAGCGGGACAACCTCACCGCCGCTCTTCCGTATCTCTTTTGCAGCCTCTTGACCTCTGACCGCGTCGCGTGACCCCAGCAGAACCGTTAGGCCGCGCTGGCTAAGTTGGCGGGCAATTTCTAAGCCGATGCCCCTATTGGCTCCGGTAACTAGCACGGTTTTTGTCATAGTAATCTATTATAACCGAAGGTGAATGGAAGAGGCTTTAGTTGACTTTATGAAGACATCTTTGTAGGGTAGAAGTTACTATGGCAAATGGCACAGAACCCAAAGCATCTCCCCCAAACACTGGACCAGCAAGGCCGAAAAGAAGAGTGGGCGAGGTCGCAGCTGAGCTTACCAGACTTTACGCCTCTTTAGGCCTCACGGCGGTGGACTTGACCCCCGCGTACCTACAACAACGCTTTGCCGGCCCAAAAGGTGAGACTTGGGACCGTGACGGCCTTGATCGCAGGGACTATCCCATCTTGGGTCCGGTCATCCGTCAGGCAGGGAATCTGCTACTTGGGGCTGGCTACAATTTATGGGGTGAGCTGGTGAAAGAGTTTGAATTGTCGGACGGCAGCATGCTAGTCCCCATAGGTGAGCGTGACTATGTAAACGTTGATACGGTTGCCATAACGCGAAGTGGGGCGGGTTCTGATCCGGGCGAAGCCTATGTTGTTGCTAATGGCGATGTACTAAGAGCCGGGTACAAGTACTCCCCTCCGAGTCTTACCTACGTTTCTGGGCGTCCTACGCAGTCTGCCGGCCGTTTCTGGATTGGCGACACCTTCAGCCCCATGATAGGGGTGGACAACAACCTTAGCCGGGTTGTTGCGAGCCTACAGGCGTATGAGGCGATTGCTGCGCAGCCAGTCGCTTAGCTGGTGCCGCCTACATTTTTTCTTCCCCGTCTTCTGTAGCAAGTATTATAACGCTGTCTTCTTAGGGTGTTAGACGAGCGTATGCAGAAGTTTTATAAGTGCGCCGCAACTCGGTAGCCGAGTATTCGCTGCGGTCACTCCGCTGCCAATCTTGAATGTGTAGGCATCCTGTGGGAGGGCCTTAAATAAGTCTTCGTCGGTTATGTCGTCACCGGCGGCACATATAAAGTCCCAGGGTTGCTGCTGTAATAACGTTGTGGCCGCGGTGCCCTTCGTAACGTTGCCTATGCGTACTTCCAAAATTTTTAGGCCATGCAGTACAAGCAGGTGGTACTTTTTGGCGTTCTGGGTAAGCGTGGGGCCTAGCCAGGCGATTTGCCCGGCCGCGGCCTGCGGCGTGCTAAGGCGGTAATGCCATACCAGGGCAGTGGACTTCTCCTCTACAAAGGACGCGGCAACTTGCGAAGCCGCTGCATCCAGTAGTGGCCGCACCTCATGTTTCCAAACGTCGCTGCGCGGCGCAACCGCTTGCCAGCCCTGGCCCACGGGCCGCACAAAGCTGCCGTGCTCAGCCACGATCGACAGGGGCAATTGTCCGAGCCAGGCATCAAGCGTAAGCTGGTCGCGCCCACTAATAATTACGATGTGGTTACGTGGGTCGCTGGCTAATTTTTGCAGCAAAGCCAGCAGCGCCGGGGTGGGTTTGGCAAGCGAAGGATGGGATTTAAAGGGAACGAGCGTGCCATCGTAGTCAAGCAAAAAGAGCCGTTTTTTAGCTTGCTGGTAGGCCATTTGGACTTGCTTTGCCATATTTCCTATTGTATTACAGGGTTAATATAGGATACATTGTGCGGTAATGCGCGGGAGAATCATAGTTGTATCGAACCGGTTGCCCCTCAACATCGTCGAAAAAGACGGCCAGTTAGTTGCCGACCGCTCGATTGGCGGGCTGGCGACCGCGCTTTCGGCCGTGTTTTCGCGCTACGAACCGCTGTGGGTAGGGTGGACCGGTCTCAGGAAAGTACTCCCGGCGGAAGTTTTGCAAAACTTGGACTTGCCGAAAAGTGTCGTACCCGTGCAGCTGCCAAAACGGCTGGTGGAGTATTTTTACGATACGGTGTCTAATCGCGCCATTTGGCCCGTACTCCATGGGCTTGAGCCGGCAATCCACATAACAGACGCCGATTGGGACGGCTACCTGCAGGCTACCAAGCGTTTTGCCACCACTATTCGGCAGCTCATCCAGCCCGATGATGTGCTGTGGCTGCACGATCTTCATTTGCTCATGTTGCCCGCGGCGCTCAGGGAGCTGGGGGTCGAAAACAAAATAGGCTTCTTTTTGCATTCGCCATTTCCGCCCGAGGATTATTTTTTGCGCTTGCCCCAGGCGAGCCAATTTTTGAGCAGCCTGTGCCAGGTCGATGTGCTCGGCCTGCAAACCGCGCCGGATGCCGACGCCTTTTGGGAGACCCTTAAAACTGCAAGGCTTATGGACCAGCCAGGCCTAGTGCGGGTCATTCCCATAGGTATCGATTATCTTCAATACCAGGCAGCAGCCGCGCGCAGCGATGTACAGAAACGTCTTGCCCATATTAAGGCCGCCCAAACTGCACCCCGCAATATATTGTCTATTTCCCGGCTGGACTATACCAAGGGGATTATCCAGCAATTGCGGGCCGTAGAACGCTTTTTGCAGCAGCAGCCTGAGCCCCAACAATTTAGCTACACCCTGGTGGTCGCCCCCTCGCGCGAAACAGTGCCAGAGTACCGGCAGCTCAAGCGGGAGATTGCCCGCGAGGTAACTCGCATTAACAAACATCTGGCTCGGCCCGGTTGGTTGCCGGTCGACTACCACTACGAGAACATTCCGTTTGTAGAAGTAACCGCGCAATATCTGGCGGCCGACGTGTTGTTGCTTGCCCCCATAGCCGACGGCATGAATCTCATAGCCAAAGAGTTTGTAGCCACAAAAGCCGCCGACGGCATGCTGGTCATTAGCCGGACCATGGGCGCTGCGTACCAGTTACGCGAAGCAGTCCAGGTTGACCCTACAGACGTGCAGTCCATTGCAGACGGCTTGCAGCAAGCTTTTACCCTTGCCCCTTCGGAGTGCCGGGCGCGCGCCGAGCAATTACGCGCAGGAGTACAGGCGCAAGACGTGTTTTGGTGGGCTGAGCGGTTTATGCGTGCCCTCGAAGCCTAATACTCGGGGATCCAATGCGTAAGTCCTAAAGAAAGGCGCTAAAATCGCCCAAAAAAGCCTATTGTTGGAGCAATACAGCATGTGTGCTAAGCTCTGGCCGTGAGAAAGCAAGACATACCAGTTACCAGGCGCGACGTCGAGGAAATCGTCACGCGAGTGGTGGCCAAGATAGTCGACGAAGCTATAGACAGGGCCGTGCAAACTACGGTCATTCCGGTTATCAACGAAGTGGTTTCCGAAGTGGTGGGCGCTGCCGCAACCCAAATCCTAAACGTCATGGCCGAACAATTCGAGAAGGTCTAAGTGCGTTTTGACCGCCTAGAGGCCAGAATGAGCGGCGGCGAGCGGCAACTGGACGATCACGAAGTTCGCATGCGCCAGCTGAAAAGTCGGGAGGGTGTGAGCTTGGCGACTCATCTGGTACAATCATCTTAAAGGAATTAACCATGGCATTATCGACTCAACCTTACAAAGGGGCACGCGACTTTTACCCCGAAGACAAGCGTTTGCAAAAGTACATGTTTGGCCTTATGCGCAAAACAGCCGAGCAGTTTGGCTAACGAAGAATACGACGCTCCCGTGCTAGAACCGCTCGAAATCTACCTTGCTAAAACCGGCGAAGAGATCGTGAACGAGCAAACTTATACCTTTGAGGATCGCGGCGGCCGCAAGGTAGCCATTCGCCCCGAAATGACACCGACCGTCAGCCGTATGGTGGCTGCCAAGCGGCAGGAGCTCGCGTACCCGCTCCGCTGGTACTCTATCCCCAACCTCTGGCGCTACGAACGCCCGCAAAAGGGCCGTTTGCGCGAGCACTGGCAACTCAACGTCGATATTTTTGGGGTCGATAATCTCGGGGCCGAAGCCGAGATTATCCAGGTGGCCGACGGTATCCTAAAAGCCGCTGGCGCCACGCACGACATGTATAGTATCCGGCTTAATAGCCGCACGCTTATGGATTTTATTTTTAAGGATTACCTAGAGGTGGACAGCGTGCAGTCGTACATGCTTAGCAAACTCATCGACCGCATGAACAAAATGCCGCCAGAAGCCTTTGCCGCCGAGGTAGATACGGTATTTACGCCGTCCCAGCGCGAAGCAGGCGTCAGCGACAAAATCTTTGATCTTATTAAAACTACCACCATCGACCAGTTGCCAGAGGCCGTACGGCGCAGCACGCCCGCACTCGAACTAAAAGAACTGCTGCACCGCCTAGAAGAAGCGCGTGTAACTAATGCGGTGTTTGACCTAACCATTATGCGCGGCTTCGACTACTACACCGGCATTGTCTTTGAAATTTTTGACGAAAACCCGGACAACAACCGTTCGATGCTCGGCGGCGGCCGTTACGACGGCCTGGTAGGACTGTTTGGCGTCGAGCCCGTGCCCACGGTGGGCTTTGGCTTTGGCGACGTTACCCTCGAAAACTTCCTAAAAGGCCACAATTTGCTGCCGCCCCTCCGCCCCGAAACCGATGTGTACTTGGTGCTGTTTGGTAACCTGTACACCAAAGCCCAGAATGTTATCAACGAACTGCGCGAAGCCGGTGTTAACGTGGCCGTAGACCTAAGTGGCAGCAAGCCCGAAAAACAACTAAAAACCGCCTTTAAAAAGGGCGTTAACTACGTGTTGTTTTTGGGAGAAAAAGACCTGGCCGAAGAACAGTACGAGATCAAAAACCTGCAAACCGGCGCCAGCGAGCGTCACAGTATTGCCCGTATTATTAGTATTGTCAAAGATCACCGCAGCGATAAATAGCGATAAGTAATACCTAATTTTGCAAATATAGGTTACGATATCCTCATACAATAAAGAGGAGCCTCTATGCCCGAAGTCGCTTTTAGTCTTACTACGCAAGAAACAAGTCCTTGGGATGTCGGACGGTTGAAGGCACTAACAGGGCAGCGGGGCCGCAGCTTTTATCTGCTGGGCGCGGCGAGGGATGCACAGGCTCCGTACGGCAATTGGTGGTTGCAAATGCGCAGTGCTGACTGCCGTCCAAATTCCGCACATCTCACGAGTTCCGGCATTTTGCTGGGCTCGGTGGAACTGAAGCCCAATACTGTCGACGCCAAATCCTCAGTTTTGCCAAACCTGCCGGAGATCGTTGCGCAGCTGGGCATTGCGGCAAGCAAGTGGGTGACCGAAGGGTGCACCGCAGCCGGTTTATTGATCGACGGCGTCCTTTTAGAAGTTCAAACCGACCCCAGCTGGCAAGCGAACAACACGCTGCACGGTACCTACTCAATAGCGCCCCAACCTCCCACCAAAGGCTAGCCAACGCTTGCTCAATCTGTTACACTCTGTAACTATGCAAATCACTAAAAAGAACCTCTCAGATACCAAAGTTCAGTTAAAACTGGCGGCCGATACCGAGCTGCTCGACGGCATTAAGAAACAAGTGCTGCAGGAGCTCGCAGGCACCACCAAACTGCCCGGCTTCCGTTCTGGCAAAGCGCCGCTTACGATGATCGAAAAGCAAGTCGACCCTGTTCGCTTGCAGTCCGAATTTGTCGAGCACGCCGTCAACAGTCTGTACGCCAAAGCGCTCGAGCAGGAAGGTTTGCGCCCAGTCGCTGCCCCTGAAGTTAAAATCACCAAATTTGTCCCCTTCGACACACTAGAAGTTGAAGCAGAGGTTGAAGTGGTAGGCCGCATCACTCTCCCGGACTACAAAAACGTTAAGCTTGCCAAAGAAAAGGTGAGCGTTGACGCCGTCGAAGTCGACGAAGTCATAGCCAACTTGCGCACCCGCGAAGCCGAGAAAAAGGACGTAACCCGCGCAGCCAAAATGGGCGACCAAACCTGGATCGACTTTGTGGGTACCGATGCCAAAACTAAAGAGCTCATTAAAGGCGCCGATGGCACAGACTACCCGCTCTTCTTAGGCAGCAACACTTTTATCCCTGGTTTTGAGCCCGAACTCGTTGGCCTGAAGGCAGGCGATAAAAAAGAATTTACTATTACCTTCCCTAAAGATTACGGCGCCGCCAGCCTGCAAAACCGCAAAGTAACTTTTGCAGTCACGCTTAAAAAGGTCCAAGAAGTCATCGAGCCCAAGCTCGACGACGCCCTGGCCGCCAAGGTCGGCCCCTTTAAAAACGTTGCCGAACTAAAGGCTGATATAAAACAAGAGCTTACGGCCCGCAAGCAAGACGCTGCCGACCAAAAGTACGCCAACGACCTTGTAATGAAGGTTGCCGATAAGGCCAAGGTGGCCATTCCGGAAGTGCTCATTACCGAGCAGTTGGACCGTATCGAGCAAGACGACCGCCAAAACCTTATGTACCGCGGCCAAACCTGGCAGGAATTTTTAGAAGCCGAGGGCCTAACCGGCGAAACCTACCGTGCCAAGCACCGCAGTATGGCCGAATCCCGCGTTAAAGCCGGCCTGGTATTATCAGAAATTGCCGAAGCCGAAAAGCTCACTATTACCAAAAAAGAGCTCGACGACAACATTGCTGCCCTCAAAATGCGCTACCCCGATGATGCCATGCAGGCCGAGCTGGCCAAGCCCGAATCCCGCCGCGAAATTGCTTCGCGCATGCTGGTCGAAAAGACCGTCACCAAACTCAAAGCCTACGCCGAAAAATAGTCATAGCCTTTGCCCACAGCAGCCGCCCGCTGTCTGTGATAAAAATAACAGCGTATTGCACCCCAAAAAAGCTATGCTGTACGGGAATCATGCATAAGAGATGGCTCGCTGCCGACACCCTCCCGGACGAAGACATACGCCACCTGCAAGCCGCGGGTGCCGGCGCACTGGCGCTCGGGCAATACGGGATTAACACCGACGTTTCATTCCTCCTGCTGCACCACCCCAATATACCGCCTAAATATCGCTTATATACGGCCGAACTGTTTGAGTTTACCGCCGGCCAACTAAGACAGAATACGGAGTGGGGGGCAGGCAGAGGAATAGACCGAGCGACTGCCCAAATGCGTGTCGATAGCGCGGCAGCGCTTTGCCTAAAGATGATTGAGTACCAGGGAACAAACTAGCACATTTGGCACTCTTGACTGCCGAGTGCTAGTTACGTATACTTACTGGCATGAGTAATCCCCAAGCTGTTTTAGTCCCCACTGTTATCGAAAGCGATGGCCGCGTAGAGCGCGCCTACGACATTTATAGTCGGCTGCTTAAAGACCGTATCATCTTTTTAGGTACCGATGTAAACGAGCATACCGCCAACCTCATTGTTGCGCAATTGCTGTTCTTGCAGGCCGAAGATCCTAAAAAAGACATCTTTTTGTACATTAACAGCCCCGGCGGCAGCGTGTATGACGCCATGGCAATTTACGACACCATGCAGTACGTTACCAACGATGTCCAAACCTACGGAATCGGCGTGCAAGCCTCGGCCGCAGCCTTTTTGCTGAGCAGCGGCGCCAAAGGCAAACGCTTTATCTTACCCGAAGCCACAGTAATGATTCACCAACCCAGCAGCGGCACTCGTGGTAAGGTGACCGACATGGAGATTGACCTTAAAGAGTCACTGCGCGTCAAGCATCGCTTAAATGAAATTATGGCCAAAAACACCGGGCAAAAGGTCGAAAAAATCACCTCCGATATGGAGCGTGACTACTGGATGACCGCCCATGCCGCTCAAAAATACGGCTTGGTCGACAAGGTTATCACCACTCCGCCCAAGGGCTAACCTCCACATATAACCTGAAATAAGGTTCCGAATCCACAACGGAACACTCTTGAATTATCGTAGCGCAGGGCGTATAACAGCGACTGATGTCCGGCAATATGTTTCAGCATCCAGACCATGTTCTGGTAATTCAGCGTTACGATTTACTCGATCCCCTCAGCAGGATCGGCTTTGTTGCTGCAATGGAGCCGGTTGTAAGGGCGCACGGCAACAGGCCCTTCGCCTCACCCTATGCGATCGACCCCGGGCAACGTGTCTGGGACCACAACCCACAAACCGATCTAAATGTAGAGGAGACCATAAGGAACAGCGCTGCGGCAGTGGGTGTTTTGGCCCTATACCGTCGATTTAGTCGTCCAGCCGAGCACACCTACGAGCCATGCGGGTACGGCATATTAACGGTGCCTTCGTCGGTCATCGGTACGCCACCCGTAGTCTTACATGCTTTGCGCGTCTCTCCGAAATATCGTGGCCATAATGTAGGGGCGGTAGTGGGCGATACGACGCTCGAAACCTTGCCAGCCGTGACGACCCTCCTCGACAATGGCCGGATAGATGGCTTGCCGCGCTACGACGCCCGCCCATCGCTCGGCCCGGTCGGTGACGAACGTCAAGCATGGACCGTCCGCGAGGCTCGTGCCTATCTGGCGCAACAGTTCCCCGACGCCATGCCGCCCACCCGAATGAATATTCTCTACAGTACTTGACATTTGTACGCACCTGCCTCACAATCTTACACTAAGAAGTAGTGTAAGCATGGGAAGTGCGATATTGTGGTCATAACAACTACAGTGCGAGCGCCAAAAACACCCGCTTAGTATCCTTCGCGCGAAAAACACTTAACACATCAAGTAATAAGCACTCCTTATTAAGTACACAAAGGTCAGTGGGCCCTGCTTTGTTGGTTAATAAGGATTGCATTAAGTTAGGGGAGCAGCTGCATTTATGGCGAAAAGCACGAAGAACGCAACAACCACCGGCAGTCGCGTGTACTACACTCGTCAAGACGACGCTATTGATCTGGCCAATTTGGTCGATCATCAAAACAAGTCCTTCCAATGGTTTGTGGAAGAGGGCTTGGGCGAACTTTTGGCCGAGATTAGTCCAATCGACGACTATACGGGTACCAAATTAAGTTTAGTCTTCAAGGACTATCACTTCGAAGACCCCACCATGAGCGAGGCCGACGCCCGCGAAAACAACGTCAGCTACGAAGCGCCGCTTAAGGCTAAAGTAGAACTCACCAACAAAGTAACCGGCGAAGTTAAAGAGCAGGAAATTTACCTCGGTAACTTCCCGTACATGACCAAGCGCGGTACGTTTGTCATTAACGGTGCCGAGCGCGTTGTAGTAAGCCAGCTGATCCGTTCCGCTGGTGTTTTCTTTGTTGCCGACGCCCATGGCGCTACCAACCTCTACGGTGCCAAGGTAATTCCAGGCCGTGGTGCATGGCTTGAATTTGAGACCGCCGCAGCTGGCGGCCTTTTTGTGAAGATTGACCGTAAGCGCAAGATTGCTGTTACCACGCTGCTGCGCGCCCTGGGCATGAACGAAGCCCAAATGAAGGACGCCTTTAAGCACGTTGACACCGGCAAGACCAACCACTTGCAGGCTACCCTCGACAAAGACCCCACCCGCGGTCAAAGCGACGCCCTCATTGAGGTGTACCGCCGCCTGCGCCCCGGCGACCTAGCCACGGTCGACAACGCCAAGGCTTTGATCGAAAACATGTTCTACAACTTTAAGCGTTTCGACTTTTCGCGCGTCGGCCGCTACAAAATCAACAAACGGCTCAACCTGGACGTACCTAACACGGTCGAAAACCGCGTTATGCGCCTCGAAGACCTGGTAGCCATTGTTACGGAGCTTATCCGCCTCAACAACAGCCAGGAATTGGGCGACGACATCGACTCGCTCGCTAACCGCCGCGTTAAATTGGTCGGCGAGTTGGTACAGCGCCAATTCCGCATCGGCTTGCTGCGCATGGAGCGCAACACCAAGGACCGCATGAGCATGTCCGAAATCGAAACCGTTACTCCTGGCCAGCTTATTAACGCCCGCCCGGTAGTAGCCGCGGTGCGCGAATTCTTTGCCAGCAGCCAGCTTTCGCAGTTCATGGACCAGATTAACCCGCTTTCTGAGTTGGCCCACAAGCGCCGCCTAAGCTCGATGGGTCCTGGTGGCCTGTCGCGCGAACGCGCCGGCTTTGAAGTCCGTGACGCCCACGCTACCCACTACGGCCGCATTTGTGCAGTCGAAACTCCAGAAGGCGCCAACATTGGTTTGGTATCTAACCTTGCCAACTACGCCCGCATTAACGACTACGGCTTTATCGAAACCCCGTACCGCAAGGTAATCAACGCGGTTACTCCTAAAGACGCCGTTGGCCACATTGCCTCAGTTGACCTCGAAGACGAAAACGGCAAAACAATTGTTAAAGCCGGCAAAACTATTACCAAAGAAGACGCCGACAAGCTCGCTAAAGTTACCAGCCGCGTTACCTGGCCTGTTAAGGCTAAAGTAACCAACGAAGTTGTATACCTCGACGCCGCCGCCGAAGACAGCGCGGTAATTGCCGGTATCGGTAACGAAGTCGACGAAAACGGCTACTTTGTAGAAGAGCGCGTTGGTGCTCGTACCCAGCTCAAGCCGGGCGAAGCCGATGCCAACGACGTGACGCACATGGACGCCGCCCGCAACCAGATTATTGGTTCCAGCGCCGGCCTTATTCCGTTTATCGAGAAAAACTATGTGTACCGCTCGCTTATGGGTAGCAACCAGCAGCGTCAGGCTGTGCCACTTATCCAGCCAGCCGCACCTATTGTTGGTACGGGCCTTGAAACCGCTGCCGCTCGCAACACCGGTCAAATGGTGCTTGCCGAGGACGACGGTGAAGTGGTAAAGGCCACCGGCCAGGAAGTCGTTGTTACATACAAAGACGGCACGGTTACCTACGAGCCGCAGCACTTTGTGCGCTCTAACGAAGGTACTTCTATAAACCAAAAAGTGGTTGTAAGCACCGGCGACAAGGTTAAAAAAGACGACGTCCTTATAGAAGGCATGTCGATTGAGGGCGGGGAACTGGCGCTTGGTAAAGACCTTATTGCCGCCTTCATGCCCTGGAGCGGTTACAACTTCGAAGACGCCATCATCATCAGCCGCAAGCTGGTAGAAGACGACACCCTCACCTCCATCCACATTGTTGACTTCATGATCGAAGTCCGCGAAACCAAGTTGGGGCCAGAGATCGTCACCCGCGACATTCCTAACGTCTCTGAGGACGCCCTGCGCCACCTCGACGACGACGGCATTGTGCGCATTGGTGCCGAAGTACACCCTGGCGACATCCTGGTTGGTAAAATTACGCCAAAGGGTGAGCAAGAACTCAGCAGCGAAGAACGCCTGCTGCGCGCCATCTTCGGCGAAAAAGCCAAAGAAGTCCGCGACACCTCGCAGCGCATGAGTAACGGCAAGCACGGTAAAGTCGTTGGCGTTAAAGTGTTTAGCCGCGAAAACGGCCACGAACTAAAAGCCGGCGTGCTTATGCAAATCCAGGTCTTTGTGGCCCAAATGCGCAAGATTAGCGTTGGCGACAAGCTGGGTGGACGCCACGGTAACAAGGGTGTTATTGCCCGCATTTTGCCGATCGAAGACATGCCCTTTATGGAAGATGGCCGCCCGGTCGACATTGTGTTGAACCCGCTCGGCGTGCCTTCCCGTATGAACCTGGGCCAGCTGTTTGAAACGCACCTTGGCATGGCTGCCCGCGCCCTAGGCATTAAAGTTGCCAGCCCATCATTTAACGGTGTGCCGGTTGCTAAAATCCAGGAACTTCTTAAAGAAGCCGGCCTGCCCGAAGACGGCAAGCAGCAGCTCTTCGACGGCCGCACCGGCGAGGCCTTTACCGAGCGCACGACGGTCGGTAGCATGTACATGATCAAGCTCAACCATATGGTAGCCGACAAAATCCACGCCCGCAGCACGGGCCCATACACGATGGTTACCCAGCAGCCGCTTGGTGGTAAGGCTCAAAACGGTGGCCAGCGCTTTGGAGAAATGGAAGTCTGGGCCCTCGAAGCTTATGGCGCCGCTGCTACCCTGCAAGAAATGCTTACTATTAAGTCCGACGACGTTTACGGACGCTCTAAGGCCTACGAATCGATTATTAAAAAGACCGCTATTGTCGGTCCTAAGGTCCCGGAAAGCTTTAACGTGCTTGTTAAGGAATTGCAAGGTCTTGGCCTGAAGGTCGACCTCGTTACTTCCAACAAAGTAGTCGACGCCGAAGAAGTGTTGGCTACCAACGTCCGCGAAGAAGCCGCCCACTTGCCCGAAGTCGAAGTCCCGGCACCATCTATTTCTGATGTTGACGTGACCGAAGACGCCGCCGTTGACGAATTTATGGTTATGGAAGAACTGGGCAGCGACCCTGCCGCCATGCCTACAGGCGACAGTGATGATGACGTAACGGGCGACACGGCCTTAGACACTGACGATAAGGAGGTTGTGTAATGAAGATGCCTATCTGTAACAACTTACTCGCATGCCACCGGCATGCTCCGGAGGTAGCGTAATGCGACGATACACATACAGCACCAATATTGCTGATTTTGATGCGGTGCGCCTAGCTGTTGCCTCCGCCGGCGACATCCTCGAATGGTCTCATGGTGAAGTCACCAAGCCCGAAACCATTAACTACCGCACCCAAAAGCCAGAACGTGACGGTTTGTTCTGTGAGCGCATCTTTGGGCCGGTCAAAGACATCAACCCGCACGACGCCAAATACAAGGGCGTCCGCAGCCGCGAAGCCGCCGTCGACAAAAACGGCGAGCTGGTTACCAAGAGCATTGTGCGCCGCGAGCGCATGGGCCACATCAGCCTGGCTGTGCCGGTTGCTCACATTTGGTTCCTGCGCGGTACCCCAAGCGCCATTGGCTTGCTGCTTGGCGTTACTGTCAAAAACCTGGAACGCGTCGCTTACTTTGCCAGCTACATTATCAAGCGTGTTGATGCCAAAAAGCGCGACCAACTGCGTGCCGATAAAGAAGCCGAGTTTGCTGCCGCCAAAGAAGCCATCAAGCTGCGCTACGAAAAAGAGGCTGATGCCGAGAACGCTAACATCAAGGCTCTCGCCGAAATGCAAACCAAAGAGTTGGCCGAAGTCGACAAAGACTTTGAAACGATCAAAGCCCAGCTGGACGGCCTCGAAAAGCTGCGCCTCATTTCCGAAGCCGACTACCGCGCTTTGCCTGACGCTCTTCGCAGCATCATCGAAGTTGGTATGGGTGGCCAGGCTCTGCGCGCGTTGCTCGAGGAAATTGACCTCCGCGAGCTTATCAACGAGCTAACCCACGAAGCCGACGAAGCCAAGGGCCAACGCAAGAAGAAGCTTATGAAGCGCCTGCGCTTGCTCGAAAGCATGGAGCGTGCCGACATCGAACCCAGCAGCATGTGCGTAAGCGTCCTGCCGGTTATCCCACCCGACCTTCGCCCGATGGTACAACTTACTGGTGGCCGCTTTGCAACTTCCGACTTAAACGACCTGTACCGCCGCGTTATTAACCGCAACAACCGTCTTAAGAAGCTGATTGAGCTCAACGCCCCTGAGGTTATCCGCCGCAACGAACAGCGCATGCTGCAAGAAGCGGTCGACGCCCTCATCGACAACAACAGCACCCGTTCTGGCCGCGCGGTAGCCGCTACCGGCCAGCGCCGCCGCCTCAAGTCCTTGAGCGACATGCTTAAGGGTAAGCAGGGACGTTTCCGCCAGAACCTGCTTGGTAAGCGCGTAGACTACTCTGGCCGTTCGGTTATTGTTGCCGGCCCAGAACTTAAAATCAGTCAATGTGGTTTGCCCAAGATGATGGCCCTGGAGCTGTTCAAGCCATTCGTTATCGGCGAACTCATCTTCCGGGAGCAAGCCCACAACATCCGCAGTGCCACGCGCATGATCGAAACCGGCGAAACCGCCGTATGGGACGCCCTCGACGAAGTAATTAAGGGTAAGTACGTGCTGCTTAACCGCGCACCGTCGCTGCACCGCTTGAGCATCCAGGCCTTTATGCCCGTGCTCATCGAAGGCCGCGCCATCCAGTTGCACCCACTCGTTTGTAAAGGCTTTAACGCCGACTTCGACGGTGACCAAATGGCCGTGCACTTGCCGCTCAGCGACGAAGCCCAAAATGAGGCCCGCGACATTATGGCCGCCAGCGCCAACCTGCTTAAGCCCGCCGACGGTACCCCCATCTTGCACATTGAACAAGACATGGTGCTCGGCTGCTACTACCTGACGTTTGAACGCGCCAGTATTGCTGCCGCCGCTCGTCCGTTTACTTCGCTCGAAGAAGCCCTCATGGCACTCGACAACGACGTAATTAAAATGCAAACCCGCGTCCGCTTGCCATTCCGTGGCGAACGCCGCGAAACCACCCTTGGCCGCTTGCTGTTTAACGAAGTCTTTCCCGAGGACTTCCCATTCCAAGATGAGCCCATGACCAAGAAAAAACTGCAACAAGTTATGGCCGCCGTGTACGAAAAGTACGGCCAGGCCAAAACCGCCGAAATCGCCGACGTCCTTAAGGACCTAGGCTTTAAGATCGCCACCACCTCTGGTATTTCCATGGGTATGGGTGACTTTACCTCGATCGACGGCATGGACACGCTCATTAACGAGGGTGAAGAACGCGCCGCTGCTATTTCCGAGCAGTACGAGCAGGGCTTTATTACCGAAGATGAGCGCCACCGCTTAACAGTCGAAACCTGGACCAAGATCGACTCCCGTGTGCAAGAACTGCTTTCGGTGCAAATGACCAACGACCAAGAGTCGACCATGGCTATCGCCATTACCTCTGGTGCCCGCGGTAACATTTCGCAGATGAAAATGTGTGTCGGTATGCTTGGTATGTTCCAGGACGCTTCCGGCCGTGCGATTGAGCTGCCGGTTAAGTCTGGTTACATTCAGGGTCTTGACCCGCTTGAGTACTTTACCGGTACCCGTGGTACCCGTAAGGCGCTTATCGATATCGCCCTCAAGACCGCCGACGCCGGCTACCTTACCCGCCGTTTGGTCGACGTTGCCCAAGACGTCTTTACTATCAACGACGACGCTCCGGAACTCGACCCTGGCTTTGCCATGAACCGTTCTGACGCCGAAGAAATTGGCGTCAGCTACGCGACCCGATTGGAAGGCCGCTTTGCCGCTGCTCCTATCAAGGGTCACGTCAAGCGTGCTGAGCTCATTACCAAAGACATTGCCAAGGCAATCGACGCCGACGCCAGCATTGATGGCGTCAAGATCATGAGCGTCCTGAGCGCCTCCACCGTTCACGGTGTGCCTCAGAAGTCTTATGGTGTCGACCCAGCTACCGGCAACCTCGTTGCTTCGCACCACCCCATTGGGGTTATTGCGGCGCAATCCATTGGTGAGCCGGGCACCCAGCTGAGCCTGGACTCCAAGCACCGTTCCGGTGCACTCGTCGCCGACGACACCGCCCAAGGTTTGTCGCGTGTAGAAGAGTTATTCGAAATTCGTACGCCCAAGGGTCAAGCCTATCTAACCGACATCGCTGGCGTCGCCAATGTTTGGGAAGAAGGCGACCACTACGTAGTACAGGTAACCGCTAAAGAAAAAGAAAACCTCACCTTTAAACTGGGCGACCGCGTTGCTAAGGTGCGCAGCGGCAGCGACGTAGCCATCGGCGACGTCGTAGCCAGCCTAGAAGACGGCAGCGAGCCGCTCATCGCTCCTATGGCAGGTAAGGCCGAAGTAACCGACAAATCGGTTATCATCACCCCCGCCGGCCAGCCAGTGGTACGCTACGAAATCCCAGGCTTTAAGCAGATTATGGTACTCGACGGCGATGCCGTTGTTGCCGGACAGCGCTTAACCAACGGTTCCATCAACCTGCCAGAGCTCATGCGCTTGCAAGGTGTTGAAGCGACCCAACGCTACATCATGAACGAAATCCTGCGCATCTTTGCCGCTCAGGGCCAAAACATCGCCGACAAACACCTCGAGATCATCGTGCGCCAGATGTTTAGCCGTGTTCAGATCGAAGAAGCAGGGGACAGTGACTTTGTAACGGGCGACGTAGTAAGCAAACTCGCCGTTGTAGAAGCCAACGACGCCTTGACCTCCAAGAGCAAAACTCCCGCCAAGTACAACCAGCTGATCCTTGGTATTACCAAGGCCTCGCTCAGCACCGACTCGTTCTTGAGTGCGGCATCGTTCCAGGACACCACCCGGGTGCTTATCGCTGCTGCCACCTCTGGACGTATCGACAAGCTGTTTGGCCTGAAAGAAAACGTTATCCTGGGCCGCCGTATCCCTGTGGGCACCGGCTACCAAACCGACGAACAAAAGGCTGCTACCAAAGCGCTTGCTGCCCTGGAAGTCTAGCCGCCCTAACGGGCAAGCGTTGAAAAGAACGCTCATACCTGTTACAATAAGTTCCATTAACAATAAGCAGACCGAGCCAAGCGGACCAAAAGTGTGGAAGAGTTGGCACTCACCACACTTTCGCTTCTGGCGGCAGCCTGCATAAGGAGACATAATGCCAACAATCAACCAATTGGTTCGCAAGCCGCGTGTCAAGGTGACTACCAAAAGCAAGTCACCGGCCATGCAGCGCGTGGTCAACAACCTCAAAACCAAAGTATACGAAAAGCCTTCTTCGCTGAAGCGCGGCGTATGCGTTAAGGTAACCACCAAAACTCCAAAAAAGCCAAACTCAGCCCTTCGTAAAGTAGCCCGCGTGCGCCTTTCTAACGGCTACGAAGTTTGGGCCTATATTGGCGGCGAAGGTCACAACCTGCAGGAGCACGCCGTTGTGCTGGTGCGCGGTGGCCGCGTTAAGGACCTTCCGGGTGTTCGCTACCACATTGTGCGTGGCGCCCTCGACCTCCAAGGTGTCCAAAACCGCAAGCAGGGCCGCAGCAAGTACGGTGCCAAGAAGGAGACCAAGTAATGCCACGCCACACTAACAAAGCGCTCGTCCGCGAGGCCGCTCCCGACCGCGTGTACGGCAACCAACAGGTTACCCGCGTTATTAACCGCGTGATGCGCGACGGCAAAAAGCAAGTTGCCGAACGCCTGGTATACACCGGCATGGAACTGGCTGCCAAAAAACTCAAGGTAGACAATCCGCTCGAAGTTTTTGAGCAAGCCATGAAGAACATCCAGCCGCACATGGAGACTCGTTCTCGCCGTGTGGGTGGTGCTAACTACCAAATTCCTTTTGAGGTTCGTGGCCAACGCCAAAACCACCTTACCACCATGTGGTTTGTCCAAGCCGCCCGCGCCCGCAAAGGCATCGGCATGGCCGACCGCCTCGCTGCCGAAATTGTCGAAGCCTACAACAATCAGGGTTCGGCCGTCAAGAAGAAGGAAGACACCCACAAGATGGCTGAGGCCAACCGCGCCTTTGCTCACTTTGCCAGGACTTAAGAGATGACTACTTCCGAATCTAAAAACACGACAGAGGCAAACCGCGCTCTCACCCTGACGCGAGTCAGTGGCCCGGCAGGCCGCACGGTCTTTAGTTACTGCCAAGGTGGGGAGACAAACCCGGAAGAGGATGTTACGGTGAACGTAACTCCGAGGGCGACTAACATTCTTGCGATTACTCCCAATATTTATCCTGATCAACGTCCGCATCCAAGCCTAGGATATATAGAGGTGACCTTGCCGCCAGTCGACGAAGTAGCGAAGGCTAGGATTGCCGAAGCCGTCGCAGCGTGCTCCTTTGCCATCGCCGAGGCCATTCGGGACAGTCGCGCCTAGCCTAAAGTTGTAATCAGATTACGGTGGACAAGATTATTTTAACGGTACTTTTGTTGTGCCTTTAAGAAGGAATAGGAAATGTTTCTTAGAAAAAATTCCGCAGCTGCTGCAACCGCACGTGAAACATTAGATGGTAGGCTGCAAGAAGCCGGAGCCTGTGACCACGATCTAGTAATTTTGGGCGGGGGCGTGCTTGCCTTGAAGCGAACAGTCAGTCCCGTACAAGTTGATACCCGAAACAGAACCGTAAGTACAATCCTAACTTTTGACCCTAATCACCCTTCATTAGGCCCGATCGCCACCCTAACAGAAGAGGGCAGGCTAGATAGAGATCCTGCGGTAGGAGATCGTTTGGTCGGACGAGTGCATGCGGTGTCACTAGAACACGACTTACATGCCGCAGACGCTGTACGCCAGATCCAAGCGGCAAATCCGCGCCCGGTCTCATTTGCTTAGCAGAGTAGGTGCAAGAAGGAAAGTATGACCATCGCAACCTCCCCCGAACTGTCCTTTGCCCACCGCCTGCACAGCCATATAACTTGCGTACAGGTTTTAGGGCACAACGGCATTGTTGGTGACGGATATGTATTTGCCGACCTAGGCGTGGTGCCCCCACGCTACGCTTTAGTGTGGGCAGAGCCGGGCCCAGACGGCCAGCTGGGCGGGTATGTGGGCGACGGCCCAAACGGGGAACAGCATGTGGCTGACGTCCTGAGCCGCGAATATCCTCCAATTACGGACCCGTTAATGCCGCCTGTCCACCAGGTACGCTTTGACCTGGCTCCGGGACACCCCTATCTCACCACATCCAAGGGTCGTGACTATGTGATTGCAGCTATTGCCAACACAATTCTGGCGCGTGCTGACATCCCAGATGTGTAGGTCTAAAATCATCGCGACCTAAAAACAAACGTACCCCCGGCAACCCCTAGCGTAAAGAGTTATAATTTGCTAAAATAGCTAGGAACGCATTGTTTCATGTTGCCCTAAAAACAGAACAATCGAAAACACCACTTCTTAAGAAAGGTTAGAGCGCGATCATGGCAGGAAAGTATACAATTCAGGATCTCCGTAACATCGGTATTATTGCGCATATTGACGCAGGTAAAACCACCACCACCGAAGGTATTTTGTACCGCACCGGCCTCAAGCACAAAATCGGCGCCGTGCACGACGGCGAAACCACGACCGACTGGATGGCCCAGGAACGCGAGCGTGGTATTACCATTGTTTCTGCCGCCGTAACTTGCTACTGGAAGGGCAAGCAAATTAACATCATCGACACTCCCGGTCACATCGACTTTACGGTTGAGGTTGAGCGCTCGTTGCGTGTGCTCGATGGTGCCTGCGTAGTCTTTGACGGCAAAATGGGTGTCGAAAGCCAGTCCGAAACCGTTTGGCGCCAAGCCGACAAATACGGCGTACCGCGTATCTGTTTCATCAATAAGATCAACCAAACCGGTGGCGACTTCTACAAGTCGCTCGAAAGCATCCACAACCGCTTAAGCAAGCGCGCTTTCCCCATCCACCTGCCTATCGGCTTCGAACAGAGTATTAACGGCATCGTCGACCTTGTTACCATGAAGGCCTACACCTACAAGGAATTCACCGACAAAGAACTGGTAGAGGGCGAAATCCCCGCCGACATGATGGAAAAGGTAAAGCGCTACCGCAGCCTGCTCGTCGAAAACGCAGTTGCCGAAGACGAAGCCCTGCTCGAAAAGTTCTTTGAAGTAGGCGAAGAGGGCCTCAGCGAAGCCGAAATTATGCAGGCCATCCGCACTGCGGTACTGTCTGGCAAATTCTTTGCCGTGAGTGGTGGCGACGGCCGCGGCGTTATCGTCGAGAAGCTGCTCGACCTGGTTGTCGACCTGCTACCCGCACCCACTGACCGCAACACCACCTGGGGCGTCCACCCCAAGACCGGCGAAGAAATCGAGCGCAAGCACGATGTCAGCGCGCCCTTTAGCGCGCTCGCCTTTAAAATTACCACTGACCCATTTGTAGGTAAGTTGGCTTACTTCCGCGTATACTCCGGCAAAATCGAGGCCGGCAGCTACGTGCTTAACAGCTCCAAGGGCGAAAAAGAACGCGTCGGCCGTATTGTGCGCCTGCAAGCCGACAAGCGTGAGGACGTTACCGAAGTCACTGCCGGCGACATTGCTGCAATCGTAGGCCTAAAGGGCACGACTACCGGCAACACTTTGTGCGACCCCAACAACCCGATTGTGCTGGAGAGCATTACATTCCCCGAGCCCCCTGTTTCCATCGCCATCGAGCCCAAAACCAAAGCCGACCAAGAAAAAATGAGCATTGCCATGCAACGCTTGGCCGAGGAAGACCCCACCTTCCGCATTAGGGTCGACGACGAAACCGACCAAACCATTATTAGCGGTATGGGCGAGTTACACCTCGAGATCATTGTTGACCGCATGAAGCGCGAATTTGGTGTCGAAGCCAACGTTGGCCAGCCGCAAGTTGCCTACCGCGAAACCATCCGTAAAGACGCCGTCGAAGCCCAAGGTAAGTTTGTCCGCCAATCCGGTGGCCGCGGCCAGTACGGTGACGTATGGCTCCGCTTGTCCCAAAATGAAGTGGGCAAGGGTTTTGAGTTTATCAACAGCATCAAGGGCGGTGTCGTCCCTGGTGAGTACATTAAACCCATCGAACAGGGTGTTGTCGAAGCCATGGCTAACGGTGTTATTGCCGGCTACCCAGTGGTCGACATTAAGGTCGAACTCTACGATGGGAGCTACCACGAAGTCGACTCCAACGAAATGGCCTTTAAAATTGCCGGCTCTATGGGCCTGCAAGAGGGTGTTAAAAAAGCCAACCCGGTTATTCTCGAACCAATCATGAAAGTTGTGGTTGTCACCCCCGAAGAATTCATGGGTGACGTCATTGGCGACCTTAACAGCAAACGCGGCCGCATCGAAAGCATGGAAGACCTGTCGCTCGGTATCAAAGAAATCACCGCCTTTGTGCCCTTAGGCGAAATGTTTGGCTACACCACCAACCTGCGCAGCAATACCCAGGGCCGCGCCAGCTCAAGCATGGAACTCCACCACTACGAAGACGTTCCGCCAAATGTCGCTGCCGCCATCATCGCCAAAAACGCCAAGTAAAGCCACGCGGCTTGGGGCCGCCAAGACGCCTCTGTTCACTAAAGACATCTGACTCACTCTGGTGTGTCTAGCTCTTCGCTCTCACGCAAATCTCTTTGCCAGAAAAGCTCTGCGTATAATCTACCAAGCAGGCCGCGTACTTCTGGGCTCGCAGCGAAACGCTCTGGGTCCGCTTCGTCTTTGCCTTTCGCTAAATAAAATTGTATGCACATCCCGCCAATAACTTCGTAGATAGTAGGGATGGCACTGTCGAGGAGTTCCGGCGGGTAAGGTCCATCTGCAAAATGGTGGTGAAGTTCTCGCGTCTGCGATGCAAGACCTTCGAGCAAGGCCTTGATGCGTTCCGCCTGCTCGTCAAGATCAAACTGTGTAGGTTCGGGTTCGGGTTGTCCCATATATACTCCCTTTATGTGCTCGATTGTCCCGTAGGCGAATGACGTGCCACACCTAAAGTTCTCTATCTTCCTGTTTTTCTGCCAATAATTATTACATACTATTGCGAGCAGGGACAAAATCTCACGCTTATTGCAGATGAGCGTAGAGATTGATGCCAAGGGCACCCCTAGCAGCCCGTAAGGTGCCACCTCCCCATAGCATGATATAATCAGCCGAACATGAATAACGCCACGCCACCGCTCCCTGCCGAACTACTAGCAATACGCACACAAATCGACCGCCTCGACGAACAGCTCATAACTTTACTGGGCCAACGCTTTGCGCTTACCAATAAGGTTGGCGAAATAAAGCGCGACCACCATTTGCCTCCGGCCGACAAAAGTCGTGAGCAGGCTCAGTTTATGCGCCTCACAAAACTTGCCACCGAGCACGGCGTAGATGTTGAGCTCGCCCACGATATTTTTCGACGTATTATTGCGACCGTCATAACCCGGCATGAGCGCCTGCGTGCCTCAGGGCAAGGCAAGAGAGGAGTAAAGTAGCCACATATGAGCACAGGGTATTACTTAGGCATTCCGGGATCATTTAGCTATGCCGCAGCGCAAAAGGCCTTTGGCGCAAAAGGATCGCTGCAGGGCCTGCCGTCCTTTAAAGAAATCTTTGCGGCCGTACAGGCCGGCAAAGCAGATTACGGCGTGGTGCCCGTCGAAAACAGCCTGGCAGGCTCAATTTACGAGAACTACAACCTGCTGGATGCCACCCAATTGCACGTCAGCGGTGAGCAATATATAGGAGTAGAGCATTATCTGCTCGGTGCCGGCGCCATTTTGAGCAAAAAACTCACCAAAGTATATTCGCACCCTAAGGCACTCGAGCAGTGCCAGAAGTTCTTTGCCGCCCACCCGTGGGTCCAGCCATGCCCGTACACCGACACCGCGGCAGCTGCCCGTTTTGTGAGCGAGCAAAAAGACCCCAGCATTGCCGCCATCGCCAGCAAGCAGGCAGCTGGCCTGTATGGCCTAGAGATCTTAGCAAAAAATATTGAGGATAATCCGCGTAACTTTACGCGCTTTTTGGTCATTACCAAGCAGGACAGCACAGCACCTGACGCCGATAAATGCTCGGTTATTTTGCGACTACCCCATATTCCTGGTAGTCTACATCGTACACTCGGTGTTTTGGCCGACAGCCAGTGCAATTTAACCAAAATTGAGTCGCGGCCGCTGGTGGGCAAGGCCTTTGAGTACGTCTTTTATCTCGATTTTTGTTTTGACACTGCTACCCATACCATTACAGACATTCTCGCCCAACTCAAACAGGTAGACCCGGGCCTAAAGGTGCTGGGGCTGTACAAACACCAAATTTATTAGCGCGGGGCGTACGCCGGCAAGTCGGTTCCAGCTATTGTTCGCGCGTAACCTTCCATTCTTGCTTTAAGACATCGGCAATATACTTTACCTCGTTCTGGCCAGTGTAGGGGTGGGTAAAGACGGCGCGCACAACCTTTTCCTTTATCCCTCTTTTGCGCAGCTCAGGTTCTGGGCATGGTAGATCGGTAGAACGCAGATATATGCCGTACTTTTTTTCTAGGTTGAATAAGGTAGTGTCGATTTTGTCGTCTAATTGTTTTCGGCGATCAGGCGTCAGGGTGCGGCGATCGACATCTGCCCGGAAACAAATAGTGTTAAGTTCGATTTTGTGAGCCGGCACGAGGCCAGGGCAGTCGGCCATTTCGGCAGCAAACAGCTTGGTCATGGCCAGCGTATGGTCGAGCAGTGCACCCAGGCCATCGGCGCCCAGCGTTTTAATAGAAGCGTAAACCATGGCTGCGGCCTGGCCGCCCATGGAGCCTTCTATGCGCCACTCACCCAAATAGCGTTGCAGGCTGGCACTGCGCTGGGCCTGAGCGCGCAGGCTCTTGGCTTCCTGGAACATATAACTGGCACCGGCCACGTTTAAACCCTTGAGCAAAGCATGGTCAGAAGCTTTCTTAAATAGGATTGCGCCCGCAGCATAGGGCGTATACATGTACTTGTGCGGGTCAACGGTGACTGAGTCGGCGCGCTCGATACCCTTAAAAAGCTTTTTATTGCAACTGAGCCGGAAGGGGCCGCCATACGCGGCATCCACATGCAGATACACGCCGTATTTTTCGGTTATATCAGCAATGGCGCTAATGTCATCTACAACACCGGTTTCGGTTTCGCCAGCCACAGCCACCACGCACAGTACCGGGATATGCCGACGCTTAGCTTTTTTAAGCTGCTTTTCTAGGTCAAGCGGGTCCATTTTGTAGCCGCGTTCTTCCAGAGCCACAGCCTTAAAATTGAGCATGCCCTGCGGGCCGAGCAGCCCTGCCGCCTTTTGAATAGAGTAATGGGCCATAGAGGTGCCAAACAGGAGCGCCGGCTGCGATTTGTAAGTCCGACCAGCTAAGCCCGCACCACCCAGCACCCGCGAAGCAAGCGTTTGGCGGTACAGTTTAGGGTGCTGTTGTTCTAGCTTGCAACGCGCCACGGCCAAGGCGTGGATATTAGCCAGCGTACCGCCCGTTACAAGCAAGCCCGAGCCGGCTGCCGGGTCAAAACCGGCAATGTGAGTCATAAGCCATTGCACTGCGAGCTGTTCCATGCCGGTTTCGAGCCCAGAGACCTCATCGATAATCGTATTATTGTTGGCAATAATGCTGGCCAGCGCAGCCAGAATCGCAGGCTTAAAACCGGAAGGGTGCAATTGCGCCACAGACAAATGGTCAAAATACCTTGCTGCCGGCCCGCGGGAGCTATCCGCCGGCATACCCTCTATATATGAAGTAGCGAGTAAGCTGGCAAACTCATGCAGCCCGGCGGGCGCGGTCGTGTCGCTCTTGCGGCCCACTACTCCTTCTATGACTACCTGGGCTGCTTCGGTAAGCCGCGTAGCAGCGGTTGCCGGATCATGCGGGTCTAAAAAATACGCATCACGCATCTGCTTAAAAAGACCCGTCGTCGCGCTATTCATATCCCTTGCGTACCTCTATAAAAAATTAAGAAAAACTTAAGCTATGTATACAGCAGATCACAAAAGTTCACAAGAAAATAATGTGATGATTCTCACATCAATATCCCATCAGGCGGCTAAAAAGACGCCCAATCTAAGACCACTTCGTCTAAACAGCTCATAAATTGTGCCGGGCAACGCTACCTTTACTGTAGTTGTTAATGCATAATAGGGACAATGCGTGCGCAAACTTTACACACCATTGGTATTTTGGGACTTGGGCGGTTTGGCGCTTTTGCGGCCTCGCATTTTGCCAAGAATCCGGCCTTTAATATCATTGGGCACGACGTGCGAACAGGCGTAGAGGTGCCCGGACTTAAAGCCGTGGATTTTGCCCAAGTGGTTGCCGCCGACGTGCTCATACTGGCGTTCCCGCTTAAGGCCTACCCTCAACTCCTGCCGCGTATTGCCGGTGCCGTTCGGCCAGAAACACTCATTGTTGATGTATGTTCCATTAAATTGCGGCCCACGCAGTACTTTAAAGAATACCTTGCCGCCCACTCCAATATATTGCTCACCCACCCGTTGTTTGGCCCGCAGTCTGCAGCCCACTCCACCAAAGGGCACACGTTGATTGTTACAAAGGCGCGCGGCGACCGGGCCGAGCGTGCGCTTGCCTACTGCAGCCGCATATTAGGGTTGGATGTGCAAACCATGACCCCCGAGGCGCACGACCAGCTTATGGCGCGCATTCATGTGCTGACGTTTTTTGTCGCCAGGGGACTGGGCAACATGCAGCTTAAAAAAGTCCCGTTTATGACCCCGTCTTATAAAATGATTACCGACCTCGTAGACTTTAACTCCCTGCATAGCGACGAGTTATTTAAGACCATCCAGGAGGGAAATCCTTACAGCAAAGAGGTTCGCGCCGAGTTTATACGCAGCCTGGAAGCAATACAAAAGGAGCTCCAATGACCAACCTGCCCGCCAACACCTACATTTGCGACTTAAACCCCTACCGACCCGGCATGCCTATAGAAACGCTCGCGCGGGAGCTCGGACTCGACCCAGCGCACATCATTAAGCTCGCCTCCAACGAAAACCCGGCAGGCATGAGCACCCGCAGCCTAAAAGCAGCCCAGCAGGCGATGGACAGCGCGTTTCGTTATCCTGACGGTTATATGCTCCGGCAGGCGCTGGCAGAGTTCTATAACCTGGAGCACAGCCAGGTTGTGCTCGGCAATGGTTCTAACGATGTGCTCGACCTCGTCGCCCGCGTGTTTTTAGCGCCGGGCGCTGAAGCCGTGTTCTCGCAGTCTTCCTTTATTGTCTATTCGCTTGTCACTCGCATCGCCGGAGCGCGGAGTGTGGTAGTGCCAGAGCAAAACTTTGGCCACGATCTAAACGCCATGCGCCGTGCCATTACCGCCAAAACTAAAATAGTGTGGATCGCCAACCCCAATAATCCCACCGGTACTTTCGTGCCCTATGCTCAACTCAAAAATTTCCTAAAGGCCTTGCCGCCACGCGTAATTGTGGTAGTCGACGAGGCCTACTACGAGTATTTGCCAGACGCCGAGCGGCTCGATACCACGCTGTGGCTAAAGGAACACCCTAACTTGGTGCTTACCCGTACGTTTTCTAAAGCCTATGGCCTGGCCGGCTTGCGGGTAGGGTATGCGCTGTGTGCGCCCCAGGCAGCCGATTTACTTAACCGCGTACGCCAGCCATTCAATGTGAGTCACCCCAGCCTAGCCGCCGCTGTAGCTGCGCTGGGCGACCAGGCGTTTGTGCGTGGCAGCCGCAGGCGTAACTTGCTGGGCCTGCAGCAGATTAAGGCCGGGCTCGACAAAATGGGCCTTGGCTACCTGCCAACTTTCGGTAACTTTATAACCATTAAATTCCCGGACGCCCCCAAGGTACACCAAGCCCTGCTTAAACAGGGAATTATTGTGCGTCCGCTGCTCGAATACGGCATGCCCGAACACCTGCGCGTAAGCGTAGGGACCCCGGCCGAGAACAAACGTTTCTTGCTGACCCTGCAAAAATACTGCATATAAAGGGCAGCGCGGCCATTCCTCGATATTATTACCGGGCAGACTCTTTACACCGTAAACACTTTACGCTACAATAATCGGGTCACGCGTGTGAGTGTATTTTTATATGTCTCATCGCAGATAACAACTAACTAAGGAGTCATTTAATGGCAGACACATTTGACCGTAGCAAGCCGCACGTTAACGTTGGTACCATGGGACACGTTGACCACGGTAAAACTACCCTTACCGCTGCAATCACCCACGTGCTTGCAAAGCGCCTACCGAGCAAAATTAACGTCCCCAAAAACTATGAGGACATCGACAACGCTCCAGAGGAAAAAGCCCGCGGTATTACTATCGCTACTTCGCACCAAGAGTACGAAAGCGAAAAGCGTCACTACGCGCACGTCGACATGCCTGGCCACGCCGACTATGTCAAGAACATGATCACCGGCGCCGCACAGGTTGACGGTGCTATCCTCGTCGTGTCTGCCGCCGACGGTCCTATGCCACAAACTCGCGAGCACGTCTTGCTTGCCAAGCAAGTGGGCGTACCTTCTATCTTGGTATTCCTCAACAAGATGGACCTTGCCGATGCCGAACTGGTCGACCTCGTCGAAGAAGAAATTCGCGACCTGCTCGAAAAGTATGGTTTTGACCGCAACGCTCCTATTGTCCGTGGTTCTGCCACCAAGGCTCTTGCTGGCGACGCTGCCAACGAAGACGCTGTTATGGAACTCGTTAAGGCTATGGACGACTTTGTTCCAGAACCAAAGCGCGACCTCGACAAGCCTTTCCTATTGTCTATTGAAGACGTCTTTAGTATTAAAGGTCGCGGCACCGTTGCCACTGGCCGTATCGAACAAGGTATTGTTAAAATCAACGAAGAAGTCGAAATTGTCGGCCTCCGCGACACCAAGAAGAGTGTTGTAACCGGTGTTGAAATGTTCAAGAAGATGCTCGACCAAGGTCAGGCTGGCGACAACGTCGGTATCCTGCTCCGCGGTATTGAGCGCGACGACATTGAGCGCGGCCAAGTTTTGGCCAAGCCCGGCACCATTACTCCGCATACCGAATTCGAATCTGAGGTCTACATCCTCAGCAAAGAAGAAGGCGGCCGCCACACCCCATTCTTTAAGGGCTACAAACCACAGTTCTACTTCCGTACCACGGACGTAACCGGCGAAGTTGAACTGCCAGCCGACAAAGAAATGGTCATGCCTGGCGACACCATCACCTTTAAGGTTAAGTTACTGCAACCGATCGCTATGGACCAAGGTTTGCGCTTCGCTATCCGCGAAGGCGGCCGTACGGTAGGCGCCGGCGTCGTAACCAAGATTGTTAAATAACGAGCCTAACTATGTCTGAGTCTGACCAATCATTCACCGTTGTTGAATACAGAACTCCCCACGCCGCTTCGACGACCATCAGGGGGCATTTCGAGGACGTGGCAAGACAAGTTTTTGAAGAGGAAGGCGAATTAATTAGTGTCACTCCTCCTAGCCGCTTTGGACGAGTGGAGGCAGCCATTGCGTCATTAACCTCTGGCGACTTCAATATCGACTAAACAAAGCAGACAATAACGAGTTATAAAATAACTAGCACATTTAAGTGAAGGAAGAACAACAATGGTAGCAACCGAACCAAAGAAAGAACAAAAACAACGCATCCGCATTCGTTTAAAGGCCTACGATCACAAGGTGATTGACCAGGCTGCTAAGCAAATTGTTGATACAGCTTTGCGCACCGGCGCTACCATTGCTGGTCCAATCCCGCTGCCCACCGACCGCAGTACGTTTACGGTGGTTAAAAGCCCGCACGTATACAAAAAAGGTCGTGAGCAGTTCGAAATGCGCGTTCACAAACGCCTTATCGATGTAACCGATCCGACGCCCAAAACCATTGACTCGCTCATGAACTTGAGCTTGCCAGCCGGCTGCGATGTCGAAATCAAAATGTAGCAAACAAAGCGCCCGGAACCGGGCGCTTTTCTTAACATATAGGCATCAACAAGAATAATCCCCATGGCCACGCCCACCTCTCACCTCGGACCTTTCCTCACTCACCCCAATTTGGGCATACACACCACCCGCCTCCGGTTTGACACCGAACAATTCCAGCAGCTCGCCGCAGATGCTCACTTTTCAACGCGCCCCGTCGTGATGTATAGCGGCAAGGAATTGGACAAAGGCACGCTCGCCTACAACGATCAGCGGCGCAGGGTCGCAACTGTCTCAGTTCCGTCCTGTGTTGCATCCGCGAGACAGCAAGGGCGGCCCGTAGGCGCGGTGCTTAACGAAGCCACCTTGCAGCAACTTTACAACTACAAGGGTACAACGCTCCGCTCCCGCTTCCTACGGCCCGGTATGTATGCTGGTCTTCTTGCCCTGGGCATTACTGCCGCCGCACCCATTATGGGCAGCGAAGCGCCAACCTGGGTTAAGTTGACGAAGCTCGGCGCTCTAGGCGCCCTCATAGGCTCCGTGTTGTTCGGCACGCGCAAGAAAAAACCTTTGGCAGAAGAGGAGCGCAGGCACCGCTTTGCCCAACGCTACGCAGGCTTCCAGCTGGTAGCTTATGATGAACCCATCGCCGAATAGGCGTTAAATTCCTCAGCGCAACAGATGTTGCGCAGCTGTTTGCAAGCCAATAGCGGCCAAGTGTGCATCGGTTAGCAAACTGCTGCCAAACCCTACTAGCCCCACCATCTTTTCCGGAAGCGTTAAGGCGCCTGCATGATGCGATGGTGGCGATTGTTCCTGCGCGTTTTGCAGCAGAGCCAGTGGTGTCTCGAGTGCTACGGGTGCGGCGGTAGAGGGCCGACGCACGGGCATGACTTCCAACCGCTGTCTTATAACGCGCTGCGCCACAGCCGATGCACCACAGCCCAGCAACAGGCCGGCGTTTAAAGTAACTTCTAACGCATAGGGCAGAGCGCCTCTTTCTACACTCAGCAGCGTAAATGCCGGCACGCCTACTAGCCCGGACCACGCGGCAATAGTTGCGTTCTTGCGCGCCAGCGTGCCAATGGCCCGGGCTCGCTTGAGATGTTCAAGAGCGTCTCCCCGCCGGGCAGCGCGGGCGCCCTCCCTAAAATCTGCAGCAACTGCGTGACGCTCAAAAAATGGTAGCCGGCTACAACATGCACAAAAGACTGCTCCATGCGTCCACTCATATGTGTAAGAGTAATATTTATTTCCTATTTTGCCTAATAAAGTATGTACTCATACCGGCCCCATTCTACCCGTCGCCGCTATGCTATAGTGGAGGCCATGAGAACGGTAATCCTTGCCAGTACATCGCCGCGGCGCCAGGATTTGCTACAGCAAATGGGTGTGAGTTTTACCGTGGTGCCCAGCAATTTTGACGAATATCTGGACCACTCACTGCCGGCAGCGGAGCTTACCAGTCTACTTGCCCTGGGCAAGGCCCGCGCCGTAGCCGCGCTTTATCCCGAAGCTCTGGTTATAGGCAGCGACACCCTCGTTACTTTAAACAACCAGCACCTCGGCAAGGCCATAGACCTGGCGGCAGCGCGCGCAGCGCTCCAGGCTCAGGCCGGCCAGGAGGTAGTCGTAACCACTTCTGTTGTGCTCCTGTGCACCTCCTTAGGTCTGGAAGAAGTACACGCCGACGCCACGCAGGTACTCTTTCTACCGGCTAACCACCGCAACATCGAAACCTACCTGCAAACCGGCGACTGGAAAGACAAAGCCGGCTCGTGGGGTCTACAAAGCGGGGCCGCATCACTTGTTGAACATATGAGCGGCGCCTACGATACCGTGCTCGGCCTGCCAACTGATATCTTGGCAGGTTTACTCCAAAAACAGGGCGTTCCCGCCCAGACGGTACACCTTACGCCGCCGATACCTACCCTATAACCCACCTAGAGCGACCAATGTGATATATATCGCGTTCCAGTGTCTTGACAGCAGCGTACACAGTGTTTACAGTCTATACAATGGTTTTTAATCAGGTAAAGCAGCTCATTCTCATCTTCGCCTTGCAAGGGCTGTGCTTCACCGTGGTTGAAGCCTGAGCGCAAGTAAGCGCCTTAGCACAGCCCCAAACATCAGGCTTCACCAAAAGGGAGCCTGATTTTTATTAACAGCAGGAGTAGCAATGACCGTACGAGCATTAGGACAAGATAGAGCGGTGGTGGTAAGCGGTGAGCACCTGGCGCCGGTGGCGTGGGCGCTGCGGGTGCCTTTCGGGCCGGAAGAAGTGGTGATTCTTGGCCCTTTGCCAGCAGCAGCCGTCATGAGCGCCCTCGACTATCTCCGCGCTGCACCGACCACAGAAAGACAAGCACAAAACGCTGGCCTTGATGTTGATTTAGCTCGCCTTACATCCGATGCTCTCTACGCAGCAGCACGAGCCGCTGCGATTCAAGCCGCTACTAACACACCTGCCACGCTTGCTACCGGCCTCCAGCAGGCTTAACAAACCAAGATAAAGGAGAGTTTACATAATGGCACATAGCCCCAGAAGTCGGGGCCGCGCACCCGACGTCGTCCCTGTTGTTACCCAATTATGGGCGGATAGAATGGCCGCGAGTGGCACTTCGTACACCCAAAATCCTTCTACGGTTCCAGGAGTCCTTCATCCTCAACATGCAGCAGAAGCTTCGGCGTTTGCCCAGTTTGGAACCGAATTGCCAGATCACGGCCACAGGCGCGCCTCGCGTGCGGCACTTGCAGCTGCAGCGGTCCTCGCTCTGCGACGCCTACCCTAAGCCTGCATCTTAAACAAAACAATATAGGAGAAAGATATGGCACGCGAGAAATTTGGCCCCGTTAGCGACGCTGCGCCTGTTGGCCTTCCCACGATGGAAGAAGTGGATAGACAATTAGCTGCCCCAACCCATCCAAGCAGTACTCCCGAAGCCGACACCAGCAGAGGTCTTCAAACTCTAGCCCGTCTGCATGTAACCCAGGAGCTAGGGGAACGCGGCTTGAGGGAGGCAGTGCAATGGTCAATGAACTTACGCTTTTAAGGCGCATGAACTCTTGCGCTTTAGCGCCGTACCCTGTATAAATACTGCTAATGGCTAAAACAAAAAAGAAAACTAAAACAAACGAAGCGCAAGAGCTAGACGGCGTGTATCTATTAAAATTGGCCCTGTACGTCATTTTAGGCTCAATGTGGGTTAAACTGTCGCACGGCAGCGGGCTTAACATCCCCATTCCCGTGGGTTTGGTCGTTGGCTTGATATTTGCCAGCCACGAACACTTCCGCATTGACCGCAAAATAGAATACGCCGTACTGCTCGTTGCCATGCTCGTCGGCTACTTTGTACCCTACGGCCTCTATATCAATTTTTAGCCCTCTGTCCAGCGTATTCCTCCCTCCCAACAGGCGGATGCGTATTAAACATACCCCTCAAAAAGCGTGACGGCCTCATTCTCACACCCTCCCCACTAAGGCACCTCGGAAGCTCAATAATATGCTATTAAAGCATATTTTGAGACCCGCACGTGCCGTGTGGGGAGGGTGTGAGAATGAGGCACACGTAACTCGACTCAATGTAGAATTTGCAACACATTGACAAGGGATGGGTATATCTGTTAAGCTACCTTGGTATCAAAAAATCCTGTACTTGGTTATTTGAGTAGGTCGAGTCTAACAGATGAGAAACCACTCGGAGCCGAGCATTTTTATAACTTTGCTCGGGAATCGGTACGCTAATAATAAAGGTCACTATGAAAGCACTCATCACCCGAAAGGTTGGCATGACGAGCACTGTCGCAGAAGACGGTGTCGTTACGGCTGTTACCTTGCTTTCCGCTAGTCCCTGTGTCATTACACAGGTCAAAACCACTGAACCAGACGGTTATACCGCGGTCCAGATCGGTTTTGAGGAAGCCAAAAGCAATCGCGTCAACAAGGCGCAACAAGGCCACTTCAAGGCCGCCGGCACCATGCCGAAGATTATTCGCGAGTTCCGTGTCGACGAAGTCACCGAAGACCTCAAGGTTGGAGAAACAATCAGCCCCGAGGTCTTTTTAGTTGGCGACGAAGTTGACGTAACGGGCACCAGCAAAGGTAAGGGTTGGGCTGGCACCATCAAGCGCCACAACTTCCACCGCGGCCGCAAGACCCACGGTGGCGGCTCGTATCGCCGTCCCGGTTCCATTGGTTCCATGTACCCGCAAAAAATCTTTAAGGGCAAGAAAATGGCCGGCCAAATGGGCGACGAACAGGTTACTGTTAAAAACCTCAAGATTGCTTTTGTAGACACCGAGCTCGGTGTTATTGGCGTTACCGGCGCTGTTCCGGGCCCTCGTAAGGGTATTGTTATCCTGAAGGAGGCAAAGTAATGGCCACAATCTCAACCGTACCAACCTACACCAAAACCGGCACCAAGGCCGCAGTGGCAGCCAAGCTCGACAAAGCTGTGTTTGCCGACATGCCCGAAAACCACGAGCTCCTCAAGCTTACTTACAACGCATACCTCGCCAACGGCCGCGAAAACTTGGCAGTCACCAAGACCCGCGGCCTTGTTAGTGGCGGCGGCAAAAAACCATGGAAGCAAAAGGGCACCGGGCGTGCTCGCTTTGGCTCCAGCCGTAATCCCATCTGGCGCGGCGGTGGCATTGCCTTTGGCCCAACGGGCGAAGAAAACTACAGCATCAAGGTCCACACCACCGCTAAGCGCAAAGCCTTGCGTCAGGCCTTGAGCCTTGCCGTGAGCGAAGGCCATGTGCGCGTCATCGAAACCTTCGAATGTAAAGACGGCAAAGTTGCCCCGGTAGTAAAACTATTTAGCAAAATCGAAGCCACCGGCCGCGTTTTGCTGGTTGTAAGCAACAAAGACTCCCTAGTAGAGCGGGCAACTCACAACCTGCCAAACGTCAAAGCCGTACAGGCCAATTACCTAAACGTCTACGACATCATGAACGCCGACACCATTGTGGTCAGCGAAAAGTCGGTAGGCCTGATTAACGAATGGCTCACTCCCACAGCCAAGGCCACTGTTGCCAAGGAAGGAGCAAAGTAATGGACAAGCAAATGCTTTTGCGCCCGCGCCTCAGCGAAAAGACCTACATACTTGGCACCACCAAGACCGTCTACGTTTTTGACGTCCCGGGCGACGCTAACAAGCACACCGTAGCCGGCGCCGTGGCCGCCCAATTTGGCGTCACCGTCGTTGCTGTTAATATTTCTAACCTTAAGGGCAAGGCTAAACGCCTGGTTCGCAAGGGCGGACGAGCCATAGACGGCCAACGCTCCGACAAAAAGAAGGCCTACGTTACCCTCAAAACGGGCGAAACCCTCCCATTCTTCGACGAACCTGAAAAAGACAAGAAGCCTGCCAAGAAGGCCGAGAAGAAGGAGACCAAGTAATGGCTATTAAACTACACAAGCCGACTACTCCTGGCCGCCGTGGCATGACCAGCCAGGACACGAGCGAAATCACCACTCGTAAACCTTTGCGTTCACTGCTTGTGGTTAAAAAGAAGCAATCTGGGCGTAACAACCAGGGCCGCATTACCACCCGCCACCAGGGCGGTGGCCCGCGTCAGTTCTACCGTCTTATGAATTTCCGTATGGCCGAAGGCCTTACCGGCACGATCGAGCAAATCGAATACGACCCTAACCGTTCGGCACGCATTGCCCGCCTTAAAGACGACACCGGCGTGTATCACTACATTCTGGCCGCCAAAGGCATGCAAGTTGGCCAAAAGATCATCAGCGGCGAAGAAGTCCCGGTCGAAAACGGCAACCGTATGCCCCTCAAAAACATCCCGGTAGGTAGCACCATCCACGCCATCGAAATGAAGGCTGGCCGCGGCGCCCAAATGGTCCGCAGCGCCGGTAACGGTGCGCAGCTTATGGCCAAAGAGGGCGACTACGCTCAGGTTCGTTTGCCCAGCGGCGAAGTCCGTTTGGTACGCCTGGAATGCACCGCCAGCATTGGCGTTGTTGGCAACGAACAGCACCAAAACATCAAGATTGGTAAAGCTGGCCGCAAGCGCCACATGGGCGTCCGCCCAAGCGTGCGTGGTGTGGTTATGAACGCCGTCGATCACCCCCACGGTGGTGGTGATGGTGGCCGTCACCGCATGGCTAAGGCACCTCGTACACCTTGGGGTCAAAAGACTCTGGGTTACAAGACCCGCCGCCGCAAGAGCACCAGTTCGATGATCGTTAAGAGCCGCCACGCGGCGAAGAGGAAATAAGGTAGCATTGCATGAGTCGTTCACTTAAAAAAGGTCCGTTCATCGACCCCAAGCTTGCCAAAAAGGCAGCTGCTTTGGGTCCTGACGACCGCACCATCATTAAAACCTGGGCTCGCAGCTGCACCATCGCACCAGAATTTGTCGGCCGTACTTTTGCGGTACACAACGGCAAAGTCCACGTGCCGGTGTTTGTTACCGAGAACATGGTTGGCCACAAGCTGGGTGAGTTTAGCCCCACCCGTAAGTTCCGCAGCCACGGCGGTAAATTAGCAAAGGCGGGCAGATAATATGACCGTTCAAGCAATCGCTAAGGGTGTCCGCATGAGCCCCCGCAAAGTTGGCGTTGTTGCCGCGCTCGTTCGTGGCCGCACCGTCGCCGACGCGCTCGTTATCCTTGAGCATGTTCCTCGCCGCAGCGCACTTCCTGTTAAAAAGACCGTCCAAAGTGCCCAAGCTAACGCCGACCACAACCACAACATGAAGCCCGACACCCTCAAAATTGTCGAGATCAGCGTGACTCCTGGGCCACGTCTTAAGCGTTACCGCCCAGCCGCCCACGGCCGTGCGCTGCCGTTTATGCGCCGCACCAGTCATATCCGCGTGGTTGTCGATGGCGAAGTTCGCACACCGAAGAAATCGCTCAAAGCCGAGAAGGAGGCCAAATAATGAAGGGCCAATCAGTGTCAGAATACTCGCATGCCACTGGCATGCTCCGGAGGACAAAATAATGGGCCAGAAAGTAAATCCTATTAGCATGCGCCTCCAGGTCAACAAGGACTGGCGCAGCAAATGGTTTGCAGGCAAGCGCGAGTATGCGACGTACTTGGCACAAGACTTGTCTGTACGCCGGATGATCATCAACAAGCTTGGTTCGCGCGCTGCAATCAACAAAGTAGACATCGAACGTTCGCCAAACCTCGTAACCGTTACCATCACCACGGCAAAAGCCGGTGTGGTTATTGGCCGCGGTGGTTCTGGCGCAACTGAACTTAAAGAAGGTATCGAAAAAATCTACGGTGTGCCATCGCGCGTCAACATCGAGGAAATCAAAAAGCCCGAAATGTACGCCAAGCTGGTTGCCGAAAACATCGCCCACCAACTCGAGCGCCGCATGAGCTTCCGCCGCGCCATTAAAGCCGGTGCTGCCAACACTATGCGCGCCGGTGCATTGGGTATCCGTATCGAGGTTGCCGGCCGCCTAAACGGCGCCGAAATGTCCCGCCGCGAAAAAGAAGTGCAGGGCTCCGTGCCACTGCACACCATCCGTGCCAACATCGACTATGCACAAGTTGCGGCTAAAACCGTTGCCGGCATTATTGGTGTTAAGGTATGGATTTATAAGGGGGAAACAGCGTAATGTTAGTTCCTAGCCGTACTAAATTCCGCAAAGTGCGCAAGGGCCGTATTACCGGCGTTGCCACCAGCGGACACTACATCGCTTATGGTGAATTTGCTTTGCAGGCCCAGGGCCACGAGCGCATCACCAGCCGCCAAATCGAATCCGCCCGTCAGGCCATGACCCGCTACATTAAGCGTGGTGGCAAAATCTGGATCCGTATCTTTCCTCACACTCCCGTTACCAAAAAACCATTAGATGTCAAAATGGGTAGCGGTAAGGGTAGCCCCGAGTATTTTGCCGCTAAAGTTAAGCCCGGCACCGTATTATTCGAAATGCAGGGTGTAACCGAGGAAATTGCCCGCGAAGCTATGCGCCTTGCCGCCCACAAACTGCCTGTTAAGACAAAGTTTTTGGTGAAGGAGGAGTTGTAATGAAAGTTGCTGACATCCGAAAATTATCAACGACTGAGCTGACCGCTGAAACTACTAAATTGCGTGAAGAAATCGTTGAATTACGCCGCCGTTTACACTTAGGCGAAGTTCAAAACGTTCGTGCCATCCGTGGCAAGCGCAAAGATTTAGCCCGAATGCTCACCGTACTGGGCGAACAATTAGTAAAGGAGACCAAGTAATGGTCGCCACATTAAGGGAAAAGAGCAGCCAGAGCGGCCGAATTCATTTCGGCGCCCTGCGCGATGAGAAAAACCGTAGGTTTGTCTCATGTTTCGTTAAGGAGACAAAATAATGGCTAAGACAATTACCGGTATCGTGTCTTCCAAAAAGACCGACAAGACCATTGTCGTGACCGAACATGTGCGCCTGACCCACCCGTTGTACCGCAAGCAGTACACCGTCACCAAAAAGTTCATGGCTCACGACGAAAAGAACGAAGCAGCCGAAGGCGACAAAGTTATCATTGCCGAAACTCGTCCTATTAGCGCACGCAAGCACCACCAGTTGCTGCGCGTTGTCGAAAGGGCCGGTGTTAAGCACGTTGAACCTACGCCAGAGCTGCCTGCCAAGGAAAAACCAGTTGTGGCTGAGGTTGACGCTGATACCAAGCCGTCAACTCGCACTGCAAAGACTGGCGTCGCCACTGACGATGCACAGGAGAAGGCATAATGATTCAGCAAGAAAGTCGCCTGCGAGTTTGCGACAACTCGGGCGCTAAAGAAATTTTGTGCATTCGCGTTCTCGGCGGCACCCGCCGGCGCTATGCCCGCGTGGGCGACGTTATTGTTGCCACCGTTAAAGAAGCCGCACCAAACGGCACCGTCAAGAAAAAGTCAGTCATCCGCGCTGTTGTGGTCCGCACCAAAGACCGCATCCGCCGCAAAGACGGCTCGACCATTCGTTTTGACGATAACGCTGCCGTTATTATTGGCGAAGACAAACTGCCTCGCGCTACCCGCATTTTCGGGCCCGTCCCACGCGAGCTGCGCGACCTCGGCTACGCCAAGATTATTAGCCTTGCACCGGAGGTACTGTAATGCGTAAAGAAGTAAACAAGCAGGCCTTTAAGATTCGTCTTAAAAAGAACGACACCGTTGTGGTGCTGGCAGGCAAGTACAAGGGTAAAACCGGTACTATCCTCGCTACTCACCCCACCGAAAATAAAGTAACCGTCGAAGGCATTAACATCGTCAAAAAGCATGTTAAGCCCACCCAGGCGCACCCGCAAGGCGGCATTATCGAACTTACCAAGCCTATGTGGGTTAGTAAGGTCGCGATTGTCGAGCCAACCACCAAAAAGGCAAGCCGCATTGGCTACGAAATTGCTAAGGACGGCACCAAGACGCGGGTCTTTAAAAAGACCGGAAAGGCGATTAAGTAATGGCTGAAACAACCGCAAAAGCAGCAAAGCCTGCTAAAACCGCACAACCAACCACTACCACACGTCTCCGCGCGCAGTACAAAGACGTCATTGCTGCCGAACTGCAAAAAGAACTGGGCTTGTCTAACCCCCACCAGGTTCCTAAGCTCGAAAAAATTACGGTCAACGTTGGGCTTGGCAAAGCCAAAGACGACAAAAAAGTCATCGAAGCCGCCAAGAACACCTTGCGTAAAATTACGGGCCAGCAGCCGGTAGAAACCGTTGCTAAACTGTCGATCGCGAGCTTTAAGCTCCGCGAAGGCAACATGATCGGCCTTAAAGTTACGCTGCGCGGCGACTTTATGTACGAGTTTGCCGACCGCCTCATCACCATCGTACTGCCACGCTTGCGTGACTTCCACGGGGTAAGCAACAAGGCATTCGACCGCCAGGGTAACTTTTCCCTCGGGCTCGTCGACCAATCTGTGTTCCCTGAGCTTTCATTCGACGAAACAACAACCGCCCATGGCTTACAAGCCGTCTTCACCATTAAGTGTGAAAAACCAGAGCACGCCAAACTACTTTTGCAGAAATTTGGCATGCCCTTCGAAAAGGAGAATAAATAATGGCTAAAAGATCCAGCATCGTACGCGATTTAAAGCGTCGCAAAATGCACGACAAGTACGCCGCTAAGCGCGCTGAGCTAAAATTGCTCGGTGACCAAGAAGGTTTGGCTAAGTTGCCCCGCAACGCCAGCCCGACCCGCCTCAAAAACCGCTGTGTCGAAACGGGCCGTCCCCGTGGCTACATGCGCACCTTTGGGCTGTCCCGCATTTCATTCCGTGAACACGCCAGCAAGGGCGAAATCCCTGGCGTAACAAAGGCCAGTTGGTAAAAGAGATGAGTAATATGGTATCAACCGATCCAATCGCAGACATGCTAACCCGCATCCGCAACGCAGTAAGCGTCCGCAAGGGCGAGGTGCTTATGCCTCACTCCAAGCTCAAGCAAAGCGTTGCCGAACTGCTTAAAAGCAACGGTTTTGTATCTGCCGTGATTGTTGTTGACGCAACCGTGGGCAAAAGCCTCAAAATCGTCATCAACAACGAAGACCAAAACGCGCGCATCACCGAAATTGTTCGTTTGAGCAAACCAGGACGCCGCGAATACACCAGCGCCAGCGAAATTCCTGTGGTGAAGCGCGGCCGCGGTATCGTCATTATATCGACCTCTCGGGGTCTGATGACCGGTGCCCAAGCCAAGAAACAAGGCGTTGGCGGCGAATTAATCTGTAAAGTTTACTAAAGTAAGGAGAAATCGATGAGTCGAGTAGGAAAACTACCCATCCAAATCCCAAGCGGTGTGACAATCACTGTCGACCCTGATTTCGTGACCGTAGCGGGCTCTAAAGGCACGCTCAAACAGTTTACGATGCCGGGTATTACCGTAACAGTCGACGGCGACGTAGCCGTTGTCAGTCGCGCTACCGAAGAAGCCATGCACCGTTCCAAACACGGCCTTATGCGCACCCTCGTTAGCAACATGGTAACCGGCGTCAGCAAGGGCTTTGAGAAAAAGCTCGAAATTAACGGTGTTGGTTACCGCGTCAACATGCAGGGCAGCGACCTTAAGTTTAACTTAGGTTTTAGCCACGACGTTATTTACAAACTGCCCCAGGGCATTACCGCTACCACCGAGCAAAACAACATCACTATTAGCGGTATCGACAAACAGCAAGTGGGCCAAGTCGCCGCCGAAATTCGTGCCCTTAAAAAGCCTGAACCTTACAAGGGTAAGGGCATTAAATACGCTGGCGAACGCATCTTACGCAAGAGCGGGAAGAGCGGGAAAGAGAAGTAGCCATGAGTAATCTGATGCATAAACTACACAACCGTTGGCAGCGCAAGCACCGCGTTCGCGCCACTGTTTCCGGCACTACGGAGCGTCCTCGCTTGAGTGTTCATATCTCTAACCGCCACATTACCGCGCAGGTTATCGACGACACCAAGCACGCTACCCTCGCCTACGTTTCAACCGTTGGAGCCAAGGCTTCTAAGGGCACCATGACCGAGCGCGCTGCGTGGGTTGGTGCCGAAGTCGCCCAAAAGGCTAAAACCGCAAAAGTTAAGGCTGTTGTCTTTGACCGTGGCGGGCACATCTATCATGGCCGCGTCCAGGCACTTGCCGACGCAGCTCGTAAAGCAGGATTGGAGTTCTAATATGGCTGACGAAAACACAGCAGCTGCAACTGCCACTCCTCTAGCACCCGCTACTCCCGCACCACAAGACAACCGTGGTGGTTACGGTGGTGGACGCGGCGGCCAGGGCGGTGGCGGCCGAGGCCAAGGTGGCCCCAGGGGCCGTCGTCCCGACATGGCACCCGAAGAAAAACAATTTGACGAACGCGTTGTACACATCGACCGCGTAGCCCGCGTAGTAAAAGGCGGCCGTCGCTTCCGTTTCCGCGCTCTCGTTGTCGTTGGTGACCGCAAAAACCGCGTTGGCGTTGGTACTGCCAAAGGCGCCGATGTTACCGCCGCTGTCGCCAAAGCAACCGAAATCGCCAAAAAACACTTTATTAGCGTACCCGTACACAACGGCACCATCCCGCACGAGGCCGAGGCCAAAGTCAGCGGTGCCCGCATCCTCATCAAGCCCGCGAGCCCTGGTACCGGCCTTATCGCCGGCGGCACCGTGCGCGTCGTTTTGGAGGTTGCTGGCGTCAGTAACGTACTCAGCAAGTCTTTAGGTTCTACCAACAAGACGAACGCTGCCTACGCGACCATTGCCGCCTTGCAGTCCCTGGTGCCGGTCGCCGACTGGGTAACCAAAAGGCACGCCGTTAAAGCCGACAAACCTGCAGCCGCTAAAGAAGTTGCTGCCGAAAAACCAGCCGCCAAAAAGGCCGCTCCAAAGAGTGAGGCCAAGTAATGAAATACAACCAACTAGACATTGCTAAACACAAATCCGGCAAACGCGTTGGCCGCGGTATTGCCGCCGGCCAAGGTAAAACTGCCGGGCGCGGAACCAAGGGGCAAATGTCCCGTACCGGTTCTTCTAAGCGCCCTGGCTTTGAGGGTGGCCAAAACCCTCTTATGCAGCGTTTGCCAAAACTGCCTGGTTTTACCTCGCACAAAACACGTATGGAAGTCATTTACACCGGCCAGCTTGACGCTTTTAGCGGCAAAACGGCCGATGCCGAAGCTCTGGCAGCTGCCGGACTCATTTCCAGCGCTTTTGTAAAAGTTAAGGTTATTAGCAAGGGCGAAGTTACCAAAAAGGTAACCGTTAAGGCTCAGGCCATTAGCGCCAGCGCCCTCGCCGCCGTGCAAAGCGCCGGCGGATCTTACGAAAAAGTAAAGATCAACGCTCGCCCTGCTTCTGTCAAAAAGACCGAAAAAGCCGAGAAAAAGGCCACCAAAAAGACCGAAAAAAACGCTTAGTTTTTTCCGGCCAAACAAAAAAAACCGCCCCCGTAAGGAGCGGTTTTTTTGTATCACGCATTGTTATTGCTGCCGTGAAGGACGTGCCAGCGAACGATCTAACAGCCATGCTCCCGAATTAGCGATAAAGGGGAGTTGGTTACCTAATTCTGTACGATCGAAACAGTCAGCGGCGAGCGGCGTAGCGCGCATGAGAGTTGGACGCTGTCGCAGTTGAATTTCCCCAGGGAGCACATTCCCTTCCACCATCCTGGGTCGTATGTAGATTCCGATAGTTGCAGCAACCATAAAGTCGCCCGACCGGCGCACGCTGCCATGAGGCGCTACACTCTTAAAGCCAGGCTGTTTGGCAATATTCACGAGACCCTTTAACACAAAAAGGCGGTCCTCAACTTCAAAACTTTGCGTTTCTGGATTCCACGCGTTGTACCTTCCGGAGAGCAAGGGCAACGCCTGCTCATTACCCTCAGAGTCTGTCTCAATATATACGCCGTGGTCATATAATCCCCAAAGTGGATGGTCGCGTTCAAGGTCTAGCTCGTTAGGATAAGGAGCTTCTGCCAGGCGAACGTTACGTGGGTCATAGGCGAGTTCCCACACCTCGTGGTAGTTGGTGCCCGGAGTCAAAAAATGCATAGGGGTGGGCAGGACGGTAGGAGTAGCCTCGCCGGCCGGCGAACCAGTCAAATGTGAGCCTGAGTACATCATAATTTAATTATTATACTATACAACTTACTACTTTACAATGTTATTGCATCCTGTGCCACCCTCCCACTGTACTTATTGTTATGCAAATTGGTACCCATCCTCCCTGTAGAAACAGTAGTTCAACAGAGATAGGCTATCTATCTCCTAGTCTCCGGCTTTACGGCACTTACCTAACTAAGGAGAAATACAAAGGCAAAAGCCTACAATAAAGAGCAAGCAACGTTTTAAAAGCATAAAAGAGCAGCTGGCCCGCCCAGATGCTATACTTTTTGATATATGAAAACAAATCAGGACACCGCGCGCGACCGCGAGGCTACCCGCGCTATTCACCGGCTTTTTTGGGCGGGCAACTTTGCTGATGCCCGGGGCCTCATTATTTGCTACCTTACGCGCGTGCCGGCGCTGGTTATTGGTGATGTGCTTGTCCCGTTAGTGGTGGCATATGCCATCCAGGCCATTGTGACCCGCAATTTTAGCGCCGTAACTGGCTATGCGGGTTGGCTAATGGGCCTGGCAGTGGCGTACTGCGTGCTTTGGACAATTGGCGGCATTACCATCTGCCGCAACGGGGTGGTGGGCGCCGACTATGTGCAGCGCAAAGTATTTTCTAACTACCTGGGTAAAGACTACGAATTTTACAGCAACAACTTTTTAGGGGCACTGGGCGCGCAAGCTATACGGTTGCGTGATGCTTTTAACGAATACAGTCAGATTGTGACGCTCGTGGGTCCCCGGCAGGCAGTCATTATACTGTTTGGCATAGTTGTTATTGCGTTTCAGTCCTTGCTGCTGGCCGCTATAACGCTTGCATGCATGGCCACCGTACTTAGCTATACCATTCTCAGCAGCCGGTGGCGCCTTAAATTTCGGCGTAAACTCAGCGAAGCAAGCAGCGAACTTTCTGGCGTTATAGGCGACGCCTTAGGGCAGAGCCCAACAGTCAAAAGCTTTGCCTCCGAAGCGTACGAAGAAGAACGTTTGCAAAAAGCCTTTGTACCGTGGGGCAGGGCACAGCACCGGTCGTGGCTGTCTTCTATCCCATCTGACGACGGGCGGATGATCCTGGTTTCGGCCACCACGGCTTTGCTCTTGCTGTTTACCAGCCACCTGTACCAAACCCACCGCATTTCGATTGCCATTGTAGCGCTGGTGCAAATTTACGTTATTAAACTTATATCGGCTACTTATACGGTGGCCGAGATCATCAAATCTTACGAAACCCTTATGGGCGGCGCCTACCAGGCAGTTAAAACCATGCTGCAGCAGCCGACCGTTTGCGACCCCGAGGTTCCAAAGGCCATCCCCGCTGGCGCCAACCTCGAAATTACTTTTTCTAAGGTTGACTTCCATTACGACGGGGCCAAGGAAGGCAGCAAGGCCATTCAACATTTTGACCTACATATTTCGCCCGGCGAAAAAATAGGCATTGTGGGCTATTCGGGCAGCGGCAAGACGACTCTTACTAAGCTGCTTATGCGCTTTATGGACGTTACCGGCGGTGGCATTTCGCTGGCTGGCGTGGATATTAGAGAATTTACTCAACACGATTTGCGGAGCCAGATTGCTTACGTTCCGCAGGAGCCGCTGCTGTTTCACCGCAGTATCGCCGAAAATATCGGCTACGGCAAGCCTAAAGCTGGTAAGAAGATGATTATTGCCGCCGCCCAAGCTGCCTATGTAGATGAGTTTGCTAGTGAGCTTCCAAAGGGCTACGACACCATGGTGGGCGAGCGCGGCGTCAAACTTTCCGGCGGTCAGCGCCAGCGCGTGGCCATCGCCCGCGCCATACTGCGTGACGCCCCCATATTAGTGCTCGACGAAGCCACTAGCGCGCTCGACAGCCGCAGCGAAAAGCTTATCCAGCAGGCCTTGTGGCGGCTCATGAAAGGTCGCACCGCACTGGTTATTGCCCACCGGCTCAGCACCATCCAGCGCATGGATCGCATCGCTGTTATGGACAAGGGGCGCATTGTGCAACTTGGTACGCACCAGGAGTTGCTGGCCCAAAAGCAAGGTATATACGCTCAGCTATGGCAGCACCAAAGCGGCGGCTACGTCGGCGTGCCTAAAGTCACCACAGACGACGATGGTATAACAGCGTAAAGCTGCTATACTTTGAACAGTAAAAGTACGCATAAAAACAGTTTTAATACTGGTGATCTTAAGCCAAGGTTGTATACTAGGCTAAGAATTTAGAGAAGAGGGTAAGAAGTTTACGGTATGAACTGGAAGATTATTGCAAAATCACTAGCCCACCCAGAGATGCGCAAGCGCATTTTGGCGGTTATTGCCATTTTATTGGTATTTCGTATATTGGCGCACATTCCGGTGCCTCTGGCCGACCCGGCTACCCTTAAGCAAGTGCTCAATAACCTCTTTACCTCGTCTAACACGCCGCAGTTGCTGAGTTTTATCAACATCCTGTCCGGCGGCGCTTTGGCGCACTTTTCTATTATGATTGCCGGGCTGGGGCCATACATTAACGCGTCTATTATTATGCAACTGCTCACCAAGGCCATCCCCAAGCTGGAGGCTTTACGCAAAGAGGGCGAATCCGGCCAGCGCAAAATCAACCAGTACACTCGCTTGCTGACGTTCCCGTTGGCCCTTCTGCAGTCAGTGGGCGCCATTTACCTGGTACGGCAAACTGCCAGCCAAATTGGTGGTATTGGCGACATTACCGCCCACGCCACCCTGTTCCAGTGGGGGCTTATGGTGGCTGCTCTAACCGGCGGTTCTATGCTCCTTATGTGGCTGGGCGAACTCATTACCGAGCGCAGTATTGGCAACGGTATATCTCTGCTTATTACCGTCGGCATTGTCAGTGGCATGCCCTCGACCATTAGTTCTTTTGTTGGCACCATCTTTAACAAAAACAGTACCTGGACCGTGTTTGGACATACCTTGCACGTCAGCGCCAAGGCACTGGTGTATAGCCTTATTATTACTACTGCGGTTATATTAGTTACCTGGCTGGTGGTCAAACTCAACGAAGCGGCCAGACGCCTGACTATTAACTACGCCAAACGCGTACAGGGCAACCGTACATACGGCGGAGTTACCACCGTGCTGCCGGTTAAGCTCATTAGCGCGGGTGTGGTTCCCATTATCTTTGCCGTTGCCTTTTTGAGTGTGCCAAGCTTTGTGGGCACGCTGCTGTCGGGGTCGGCCAGTCTGCACCTTAAGCATATTGGCAACAACCTCGCCACCTGGTTCCAAACACCTTCGGCCCAAACTTTTACCACCTACGGCTGGAAAGCTTACATTTATCCGGTTACGTACTTCCTGCTGGTGTTCCTGTTTACCTTCTTCTATACCAGCGTGACCTTTAACAGCAAAGAAATCGCCGAAAACCTGCAAAAGCAAGGCGGGTTTATTGAGGGGGTACGCTCGGGGCTGCAAACCGAAAAGTACTTAAGTAAGGTAGTTAACCGCCTGACCCTGTTTGGAGCATTGAGCCTGGGGCTGCTGGCCATTATGCCCATGGTCGCCCAGGTATTCTTTAACGGCAACATTGCGCTCGGCGGCACCAGCGTATTAATCTTGGTGTCGGTATCACTCGAAACGCTTCGCGCCATAGAGTCCCGCGCCCTCATGGTTACCTACGACCAATACGCCCAGCCCGACTTCTTTCACGAAATGCAGGATGAAGATGTGGCCAACCCTAAAAAGCGGCGTTTTAGCCTGTTGCCCTTCCGTCGCAAAAAATAACTGCCGCCCCTGGTAACTTGACGTCGTCAACACAACAGTGTAGTGTAGCAATTTATGAGACAGCTTGCATCTGGACTTTACGAGGCCGACCTTACGCCTATGCCTGATTTGGCTAGCGCCGAGGATATAACAGACGTAACCCTGCAGTTCCCGGGGCACCCCCCGGCTGGCATGCGCGGTAACACGGCATACCCTGCACAGCTTATAACTACCGGAGCCATAAACGGCTGGCTTCGCGCGCAGGCGGCGGTACTCTACCCTAAAATAGACCGTACCGCTCTTGACTCAGCCCACATAAAAAGTACATTTACCTCGCTTCGGGCGAATGCTCATCCATATATCGAGACCCAAGGCCACGCCTACGATCTAATGCACCCCTCCTTAAAGGGACATGGCTTGTTTGTGGCCTTTTTTAGACCCGACGACGAGGGCAACACGACGGTGCACCTGGCTGGGCCCGACCAATATACAGGGTCCACGGCGCCTTATCTTACACAATCTCGGGAGATGGCAGGGTACCCAACGATGCGTAGTGCAGTAATGACCCTTGGCCAAACGTCTTGTACTCCTCTAAACAATGCAGAAGCCGGTTATGCCGCGCTTCAACCGCATACCAGCGAGCGCTACTACGCCCTGTACGACGTGGTACTGCGCTACTGTGTACTTAAACCCAACCAAGAACTATCCCCGGGTTCTTAAAGAATGAATACTGTACACACTGGCCCGGCTCCCGCGGAACGCAGCCTGATCATCATTGCCGAGCATCCCGACGAATGGCACACTACGCAGGCTATGGACATACTCGCCTCCGATTATAAGCCAGGCGACGACGAGAAGGACGTTATCCCATTTAACTTTAACGAGTGGATTGACGTAGCCGTAGCCAACGACTGGGCTCTGACTCAACCGCCCGACGGCAACCGGTGGCCTCGCTTGTACGAAGGCGAAAACCTTACTTATTTGTTTGGGGACGGGCCGGACACTCCTGCCCGGCGTCGCGCACACAAACTATCTGGCATAATTGCCCGCTACAAACGGGTGGTTTCGCTGCATGGGACCGAGACAGAGGCACAGCACGCCGCTTACGGCGTCCACACCACCACCGCTGCTAAAGGGCTCGCCTCCCTACTAGGTCTTACCCAAGCGCTCATTGTCGGCGGAAACTCGCTGTGGGCAAAACACCCTGATGTTGTCGGTGTTGAGCTGAGCAAGGAAGGCCCTTTGACCATCAACGGCCTCGTTAAAACGCTAACCTTGGCCGCAAAAAGCAGAAACCTCAGCCCTGTACCCGAAAAACCGATAGACGAATATCGTTACGTTGGAGATATCAGCGCCGAAATGGGCCGCCAGTTTAACCTGCCCAGACGTGTCGGTCTCTTTACCGAGGTACCCGCGCCATATGGGAAGATTGTTGCAACAGCGCTTGGCTTGAATGGTACGCCCTACGCGCACACATGGAATGCCGATGCTTATGAAACGCGAACCGGCTACTGGGGCGAAATATGCGAACGCGTCGAGAGCAGCAGTCTACAATAGATATAAAGGTGTTGTAATTGATTATCACAACTGGTATAATTTGACGAGTTATATTTATGGCGAGTAATAAGCAGGTCATTGAATTGACAGGGACGATAATCGAGACCCTCCCGGGTACTCAGTTTCGTGTAGAGCTAGAAAACGGCCATCAAATCATAGCTCATGTTGCGGGCAAAATGCGAAAGCATTACATTCGTATCGTGCCTGGTGACAGTGTGACAGTTGAGTTGACCCCTTACGATCTTACTAAGGGCAGAATCACCTATCGCAAAAGTTGAACCTTCACAGAGCAGCACATTTTGCGCCGCGATCTCCGCTCCGATGCTCTCGTACAGTAACGTACGCTGCGCTTCGGTGCTCAATCGTCTAGCGCAAACTGCACTGCTCTGTGAAGGTTCAAAGAGCCTTACGAGGATCCCATTATAAATTAAGCAGTGTGTTATGCACCCTGGAAGGAGCATGATCCGCATGAAAGTGCGTGCAAGCGTTAAAAAAATGAGCCCTGACGATACCATCGTCTGGCGAAAAGGCCGTGGCCGAGGCAGCAAGGCTAAGCTTTACGTTATCAATAAACTAAAGCCAAAGCATAAGCAAAGGCAGGGTTAGGAAGTATGGCACGAATTTCCGGAGTTACGATTCCGACCGAGAAACAAGTGTGGGTTGCTTTGACCTACGTATACGGCATTGGTCCTAAGACCAGTCAAACCATCTTGGCAGCAGCTAAGGTGGAACCCACCGTGCGCGTCAAAGATCTGACAGATGCCGAGATCGCTCGCATCCAAGACATTATCAACGATAAGTACACCGTCGAGGGCGAATTGCAACGCGTAGTCGTTGGTAACATCAAGCGCCTCAAAGACATCAACTCCTACCGTGGCCTGCGCCACAAGGCAAACTTACCCACTCGCGGCCAGCGCACCAAGACCAATGCGCGAACCCGCCGTGGCAAAAAGGTTACCGTGGGCGGTACTGCTAAGAAGGTAGCATCGAAAACTTAGGATACAGATATGGCAGAAACAACTACTACTACCGCTCCTGCAGCACCAGCTGCAAAAAAGAAAAAGTCCAAACGAAGCGTGCCCGCCGGGCAAGTGCACATTTTGGCAACGTTTAACAACACCATTGTTACCTTTACCGACCCCAAGGGCGGCGTGCTTACCGCAAGTAGCGCGGGCGCCTGCGGTTTCCGCGGTTCTAAAAAAGGCACGGCTTATGCCGCACAGGTTGCCGCCGAAAAAGCCGGCAACGCTGCCAAGCAACAGCACGGTCTTTCTAAAGTTGATGTGTTCCTAAAGGGCGTTGGCCTCGGCCGCGATGCCGCTGTGCGCACTCTGCAGAACCTCAACATGCAAGTCGAAAATATTACTGATGTTACGGGTGTACCGCACGGTGGTGTGCGTCCTCGTAAGGCCCGTAGGGTTTAAGGGTGAGGAGTTAGAAATATGGCACGAGATACTCACTCAATCGTAAAAATGTCCCGCCGCGAAGGTTACGCGCTGCACCCTAAAGCCCACAAAGCTTTGGTTAAGCGCCCAACGCCTCCCGGCCAACACGGCAACAACATGCGCGGCGGCCGTCGTCAGACGAGCCAATACGCCCTGCAGTTGCGCGAAAAGCAAAAGGTTAAGCGCCTGTATGGTTTGCTAGAAAAACAATTCAGCAACCTGATGGCCGAAGCCGGCCGCAAGCAAGGCCAAGCTGGCCAAGTGCTGCTGCAATTACTGGAACAGCGCATGGACAACGCCGTTTACCGCGCCGGTTTTGCACCTTCACGCCGCGCCGCTCGTCAGCTGGTAACCCACGGCCACTTTACCCTTAACGGCACCCGCGTTGACGTTCCGTCTATCCGTCTTAAGATCGGTGACACATTCCAAGTCCGCGAACACAGCAAGGGCACCGAGTACTTCAAGAAAATTGACGAAGTCAGCCCCGCACCTGCTACCACTCCCGAATGGCTTAAAGTCGAGCGCAAAAAGTGCGCCGTCACCATCACTGGCCTTCCTACGCGGGCCGATGCCGAACCTGATCTTAACGAACAACTAATTGTAGAATACTACTCACGCTAAGGAGGCTGTGTAAACTATGTCAAAAATGATTCACACACCAGGGTTAGTGCAAGTAGACGACCACAGCGCCACCAGCGCCACGTTTGTCGTCGAGCCGCTGCACAGCGGTTACGGCATGACGCTTGGTAACTCATTGCGCCGCGTTTTGCTCTCGAGCATTTCCGGAGCAGCCGTTACCAGCTTTAAAATCGAGGGCGCAACCCACGAATTTACCACCGTTAAAGGTGTTAAAGAAGATGTCGTCGACATCATGCTCAACCTCAAGAGCGTTCGCTTCCGTGTTTACGGCGACGAACCCCAGCAGGTGCGCATTGTTAAGCAAGGCAAGGGCGTTGTAACTGCTAAAGACATCCAGGTTAATGCCGATGTCGAGGTAGTTAACCCCGAACTGGTCATTGCGACCCTCGACGACGACAAAGCCAAGTTGGTTATGGACCTGGTGGTCGAAACCGGCCGCGGCTACCGCACCGTCGAAGAAGGCACCGCTAAAAAGGCCAGCGACTACGTCGCCCTTGATGCCGTCTTTAGCCCGGTCCTGCGCGTTCGCTACAAGGTAGAGAACACCCGCGTGGGCCAAATGACCGACCTCGACAAGTTACTTCTAACCATCGAAACCGATGGCACCATTACCCCACGCGACGCTTTTGAAGAAGCCGCAGCAGTTTTGGTTAATCAATACACGGCCCTGGCCGGCAAGACTCGCGTAGAAAGCGCCGAGGCAATGAGCATTACTCCCCAGTCGACCGCTCACCTTGGCGAAGACAACGGCGACGAACCAGCAGCACTCAACACTCCTATCGAGGACTTGAACCTGTCGGCTCGCACCACCAACGCACTTGTTAACAACGACATTCACACCATTAAGGACCTATTCTCCTTAAGCGATGCTGAATTGCGAGATTTGAAAGGCTTCGGCAGCAAAGCGCTCGACGAAGTAAAAGAAAAACTCGCGGAGTTGGAGCTGTAACATGCATCGTCACGGATACACAGGACGTAAATTTCACCGCGAGCGCGACCAGCGCGAAGCTTTGGTGAAGGGATTGGCCGACTCACTCGTTAAATACGAGTCCATCGAAACTACCCTGTCAAAGGCCAAAGAAATAGTGCCTTACGTCGAAAAACTGATTACCAAGGCTAAGAAGGGCGATCTTCACAACCGTCGCCAGATCATTTCTGACTTACAAACTCTAGAGAGCGCCCACAAACTGGTCGACCAAATTGCCCCGCAACTCACCGGGCGCACCAGCGGCCACCTGCGCATCGAGCGCACCCGCACCCGCCGCGGCGACAACGTGCAGTTGGCTCGGGTTAGTTTTGTGGACGATTTAAAGGAGGCGGAGAGCGCCAGTGGCGCTCGAGTAAGCCAAGCGGAGTCGACAAAACAGGCCGAGCCTGAAGCCAAGAAGGCTGACGCACCCGCCAAAGCCGCAGCTAAAGCACCGAAACCAGCCGCTAAAAAAACTCCTGCCAAGAAGGAGACTAAATAATGAAAACTTACAGCGCAAAACCATCTGACGTCACCCGCAAGTGGTACGTCATCGACGCCTCCGAGGCACCCCTCGGCCGCGTTGCTACCCAAATCGCCACCTTGCTCCTGGGCAAGGGCAAGCCACAGTTTACCCATCACATCGACACCGGCGACTACGTGGTTGTCATTAACTCGGCAAACATTGTAGTAACGGGCAACAAAATGGACACCAAGATGTACTACCGCCACAGCGGCTTCCCCGGTGGCCTCACCGAAACCGTCATGCGCGACAAAATGGAAAAGAACCCAACAGCGGTTATCTTCCAGGCTGTCCGCGGTATGCTGCCGGTCAACAAGCTGCGCGACGGACGCTTGGAGCGCCTCAAAATTTACCCAGGCGCCGAGCACCAGCACGAAGCCCAAAAACCCCAATCTATTAGTGTAAAGGAGGCCAAGTAATGAAGGGCCAACTATTCGTCAACTCACTCGCATGCCACCGGCGTGCTCCAGAAGGTAAAAAATAATGGCTAAGAACGAATATTTTTACGCACTTGGTCGCCGCAAGGCTGCCACGGCTCGCGTCCGCTTGCAAGGCGGTAAGGGTACGATCGTCATTAACGACAAACCTGCCGAAGAATACTTTGCCGGCAGCAAGGCTTTACTCGCCGAGCTCGTTAAGCCGTTTACCGTACTCGAGCAAGAGAACAAGTTTGACATCTCCGTGCATGTCGACGGAGGCGGCCACGCCGGCCAGGTTGACGCTATCCGTTTAGGTATCGCCAAAGCTCTGACGCTTATGAACGAAGACCTAAAGGGCACGCTCAAACGCGCCGACCTGCTCAGCCGCGACTCCCGCGAGCGCGAACGCAAGAAGTTCGGACTCAAGGGCGCCCGCAAGCAACGCCAGTTTACCAAGCGTTAAATTACGCTTTTGGCAAAAAGAGCTCCCCCGGGAGCTCTTTTTGGTGTTTACTTGCAAATACGGCCTGGGTGCAATATACTGTACTAGTTCGATAGTACAGTAACAAGCAGGCGCGAGTAGGGCTGAATATGGACGAAAAAGCAGTCAAGGAACTTGTCGAAGCACTCCTTAATGTAGACACCGACAAAGACATGTTGCTTTTGCTGCAAGGCCTGCTCACACTTGGCGAATTAAAAGAAATCGCCAGCCGGCTGCAGATCGTTAAAATGCTTAAAGCCGGTGTGCCCCAGCGCGAAATTGCCAGCACGCTCAACGTCGGCATTGCCACCGTAACCAAAGGGTCGCGCGAAATCAAGCGAGGACGCTTTCCAAACGTCTAAGCCGTTCTTTAAGGGTTGATAGTTCAATGGTTAGAATCCTCGTCTCCAAAACGAGGGATGCTGGTTCGAGTCCAGCTCAGCCCACCAAGAAAATTCTATGGCCACACATACTTACACTACCGTCGAAAGTTTACTTTCCGAAAAGCGCTTGGTGCGCAGCATGTTACCTTCCAGCGGAGTGACCTTTGCCGCCGCAGGCCGAAAAGAACCGCTCAAGCTCGTGTACGGCGAAACCTACGACGCCCACGGTTTTACCATCGACTCCCTCAAATACTACTTTTTTATTTCGATCCTGCAAAAGCTGTTAGTGCAAGAAGGCACGCCAGCCGAGGCCTCGATTATTATTGGCGACCTCCACTCAGTAAAAAATAAAATCGTCACCGACAAAGAAAGTTTGCTAAGCAGTGCAGCTGCAAGACTCGACCTTATGGGCCGCATAAAAACCGCCTATAGCTTGGATTTTGAACCAGCACTGATGAGCAATTTGTTTAACGACCCGGCCTACGCCGAGCGCCTGGCCACTATTACGCCCATCTTTCGGGAATCCGACGAGCTGCAAAGCATTGCCAAAAAAACCGTGCTAGCCAACCGGCTGGCTCAGGAAGAAAAGGCCGGCTTTCAGTACACCCTCGAGGAAGTTGCCCTCATAACCGGCTTTGATGTTAAAATTGGGCCGCCGCGCGAAGTCCACTACGACAATCTTGCCCGGCTGCTGGGCGCCAAAATCGGCAATGATAACTTCCGGGGCTTGTACCTAACGCCCACTTATCCCCTGGGCCTTGGTTTTGACTACTTTGTCACGCACCCAGAAATAGAAGAGTTTGGCCTAACACCGTACAAAGCCGGCAGCAACAAGCTCCAGGCTAACCGCATCGTGCTGGGCGTGACCACCCCCGAGCAGTGCCAGCAGCTTATAAACAGCTCTTTTGCGGCACCTAACCCGATCCTGCCCAACCCAGTGCTCGACCTCTACCTTATTACCCAAATGGCCGCCAGCCTCCTGCACGGCACGCCACTGTCCATAGACGAAGATCTGGTCGCCAACGTTCCGGCGCTTAAGGCAGCAGTACACACGCAGCTTATAGAAACGATTTATAAACCATTGGGGCTTGCAACATGAACAACGATTACCAAGAACTCGCCAAAAAAGAACATCAGGCCAAGTTAAAGCTCGGCGCCAGCATCGGCAACTACTACACCGAAAAAACCGCCGAGCTGGGCCTGTCGGACTTTAGCCGCATGAAGGCATACCTCGAGGCATTTTTGCCCGAGCAGTACCCGCTTATTAGCCGCGATATTATTTTTGCCCACCTCGGTTTTGAACCGTTTACTAAAAGCATTGCGGCCGGCGAGCCATTTAGCGTGGTATCGGGCCTTAACCCTTCGGCGCCGCTGCACATGGGCCACAAAGTAATGTTCGATATGCTGCTTTTGCTACAAAAACTGGGCGCCGACATTCACATCCCGCTTACCAACGACGAGTCTTACCTCGACGGTAAAGCCGCCAGCCTTAAAGACAGCCGCCGCATGGCTTACAAAGAAATCATCCCGAGCATCATTGCTTTTGGTTTTGACCCAAAAAAGACGCACATATATGTTATGTCGGACTACCCGGATATGTACAACCTGGCTATTCATATTAGCAAACACGTTACCAACAAGTATGTGTCTACCGTGTTTGGTGAAGAGGGCATGGACAACTCCGGCAAGGCCTTTTACCGCAGCGCCGTGCAGCTAGCCATGATAATGCTGCCGCAGTTAGCGGAGTTTGGCGGCGTTAAACCGGTACTCATCCCTGTAGGAATCGACCAGCACCCATATGTACTGGTGGCCCGCGATGTGGCTAAAAAAATGGGCTTTACGCCGCCTTCCGAACTCATTTTTAAGTTCCAAAATAGCCTGGTAAATCCGTTTGATAAAATGTCTGGCTCCAAGCCAAAAACAGCCATATTCCTAAACGACACGCCCGATGTTATCGACAAAAAAATTCAAAAAGCCTTTACGGGCTCGGTCTCCAGCCTGGAAGTCCACCAAGCATTGGGCGCCGTGCCCGAAGCCTGCTCGGTATTTTCGTTGCTGCAGTTCCACCACCCCGACAATGCCTTTGTAAGCGACCTTTACGACAAATATAAGGCGGGCAAAATCACCACCAAAGAGCTAAAAGACATCACCAGCACGTTTATTATTGGGGTAATTACCGACCACCAGACCAAGAAAAAGGCCGTCGGCTCGGCAGAGGAGTTTATGCTCCGCACGCCGCTGCGTTCTTTCCTCGATTATTAATAAGTAGAGCCTACCCGGGCACAATAGTTATATGCCATCACCTCTGTTAGAATAGGGGTATGAGTAATTTAGCAATCAGCCGCGGCGAACGCCTGGACCAACGCGTAGTGTCGCTGCTGCCGCTGCTAAGCCGGGCATTCGCGGTGCGCCTCATCCAGGACGGCAAGGTGACTGTTAACGGCGTGGTGGCAACCAAGGCCGGTATTAAGCTCAAACCCGAAGACGACGTCGTGCTCGACTACCAAATGAGCGATTTTGTCATCCCGGAAATTGACATACCAGTGCTGTACGAAGACGACGACTGCGTAGTCATTGTAAAGCCCGTGGGGCTGCTGACGCACAGCAAGGGTGCCTTTAACCCCGAGCCGAGCGTGGCTACCTGGCTGCACAACCGTATTGTGGACACCACACTGCTTAACACCGACAAAGACTCGCTTAACAACCGTGCCGGGATCGTGCACCGGCTGGACCGGGCAACCAGCGGCGTTATGATCTGCGCCAAAACGCCGGCGGCCTGCAGCTGGCTGCAAAAACAATTTGCCCTGCGCAAAGCTAAAAAGACCTACGTGGCGATCGTCAAAGGACGCTTGGCCCAACCAGAAGCAGTCATTAACATGCCTATCGAGCGTAACCCCAAAACGCCGGCCACTTTCCGCGTGGGCGCCAACGGCAAAGCAGCAGTAACCCACTATAAGGTACTGCAAGAGGCGCCAGACGTCACATTGGTAGAGTTAAAACCCGAAACCGGCCGTACCCACCAGTTGCGCGTGCACCTGGCTAAAGTCGGCAACCCCATTATTGGCGACCCGCTGTATGGGGGAGGGAAGTTTGGCGACCGCCTGTACCTGCACGCTCTTAGCCTGGAAATTACTTTGCCCAACCGCGAGCGCCAAACCTTTAGCGCGCCGCTGCCCGCCGAGTTTGCAACGAGGATGCAGTAGCGCCGCATGGACGCCCTTATACTGCACCCCACAACGCGCCGCCAGCTGGAGAGCTTTATGGCCAGCCCCGCCCATGCGGTACTGCTGTGCGGCCCAGACGGCATTGGCAAAACTGCTATTGCGCAGCACGTTATCAGCACGCTGCTCGGTGTAGCCGAAGACAAGCTGGGACGGTATCCGCACTTTTTAGTGCTGGGTCCGGAAGCGCAGGGCAGTATTTCTATCGAAGCCATCCGCGGCCTGCAAAAATTCTTGCAGCTTAAAACTATTGGCGACAAACCCCTGCGGCGCGCGGTGCTCATCGAGCATGCCCAGGGGCTTACTACCGAGGCCCAAAACGCCTATCTCAAACTATTAGAGGAGCCGCCCGCCGACACGCTGCTCGTTTTAACCGTTACCAGCCCGCGGGCTCTGCTGCCCACCATTGTCTCACGCCTGCAAACCGTTACGGTGCACACGCCCACCGAAGACCAAATGCAGCCTATGCTTGCCGCGTCTGGCAAAGATGCCGCCACCGTACGTCAAGCCTACTTTTTAAGCGGCGGTTTGCCCGGACTGCTGCACGCCCTGGTAGCAGGCGAGGCTGACCACCCCTTACTGGCCAGCGTTAACGACGCCAAGGCTGTCCTGCAAAAAACCGTTTTTGAACGGCTGGCCATGGTAGATGGCCTAGCCAAACAAAAAGACCTTGCCCGCGGCCTCGCCGATGCGCTTGAGCGCATTGCCCAGGCCGGCCTGGCTCAGGCCGCTGCCAAAGACGACACAGCCCGCATAAAGCAGTGGCACCGCATTCGCAAAGCCGCAGTCGCCGCCCGCGAAGCGCTTATGCACAGCGCCAACGCCAAGCTCACCCTTACCGATCTATTCCTGCACATATAAGGCCAGCGCCGTGCCATTTTGTGAACAAAATGTTAAAAGTGCTTGTTGTTATATGACGCGGAGGGTCCTATAATGATCTGTACCATATGTTCGAGCTGGCAATCGTTGGTTTATTTGGATTACTCGCCTTCCACAACACGAAAGTGCACGATGACGAATTTTTAGGGGCCTCCCGAAAAATCGGCGACCGCTTGGGCAAGTTGTGGGACATAGCCCACCAAGGCATGCGCGAAAACCGCTTGCTGCGTGCCGAAAAAGCCCTGCTCACCATCCTCAAAATCGACGAGCGCAACGCCGCCGCCTATAACCGCCTGGGTATTTTATACGCCAAGCAAAAAGAATACCGCGACGCCATCGACTGTTTTGAGATCGCCAGCAGTATAGAGGCCAGCAGTTCCAGCCTCCACAACTTAGGACTCATTTACTACGAAACCGAAAACTACGAAAAGGCCGCCATTGCCTTTGAGCAAGCCCTAAAACTAGAAGACAGCCTGGCCGCCCGCCACGTGGCGTACGCCAAAGTACAAGAAAAGCTTGGCAACGAACGCCTATTCTTCCAAGCCCTAGAAAAAGCCGTAGAGCTGGAACACAACAAAGAAACTCTTACGCTGCTGCACAAAGCGTACCTAGACCGCGGCATGCAAGCCGAAGCCGATATGCTGGAGCAGCGCCTTAAAAAACTCATTGTCCCCGCCGGCAAGCCGCAGCGCATGCTGCGCGCCAAACGAGTCGTTGTCTAAAAAGGCCTCCCGCTTCCCAGGGTAACATGGTTGTTTATAACGCCATTTTTTGGTAAAATCTCATCTGTACCAGACGACTTTTTACTTCGTGCAGCAATGCCGGCATAGCTCAACGGTAGAGCAACACTTTTGTAAAGTGAAGGTTGTGGGTTCGATTCCCTCTGCCGGCTCCACTTATACGAACAAACGAAGATAAGTGGTACAATACATTTCAATGCAGGGTTAGTGAAGCGGTCAAACACGGCTGACTGTAAATCAGCTCTCTACGAGTTCGGGGGTTCGAATCCCTCACCCTGCACCACCTAAAGGCACTCATCGAAAGATGGGTGTTTTTATTTAGTCTGGTGCAGATTTTAAGGAGGTAAACCGTAAGAATTGTCTTGATAACTAACATTCTGAAAGCTAGTGTTGAGTGGGTATTGAAGATTGGCTATTCTTTGGTACTTATAAGAGGTGGTTGAAAAACTCCAAACTATTAGGCAAGCTTTGATATACTTGCTGGCGATGAAGCAAAAATTAGAAGGTTCTATCATTATTCCAGCCAATGTTTTGCCTTGGGACCACGAATTGAAGACGGCTCAAGCTCTTGCTCTGCACGGATATATAGTTGAATTTGTGGCGGTGAGTAATAGACGCAATGTGAAGTCGGCAGATATCATGATTAGCGGAGAACTATATGAGATTAAGTCTCCGGTTGCAAGCAAGCTATCTGCTGTTGAACGTAACTTAAAACGTGCCTACCGCCAATCAACTAACATAATCTTTGATTCTCGTAGGATGAAATGTCTGCCGGATAAGTCTATTCAGAAAGAGCTTATCAAACAGTTCAAGCTTACGAAAAATATAAAGCATATGCTATTTGTAAACCGAAAACACGAGGTTATTGACATTCGCGCCCTGGCTTGATACTATGCAAGCACTGAAGCCAAGCACGGAGCAGGATGTTCCTACCGCAAGGCTTCTTTTTTATTGGAGAGGGTATTTAGGCGTTAGTGGGCGGCTCATTAAGGGTCGGGTATTTCAGGCCTGCGGGCCCACAAGCATCAGGGTAATAGACATCTCGGAGGCTTATTTATTAGGGGAGGAGTCGTCGGCAAAAATCCATATCTTGAGATCGGATTTTAGTTCCTGCGTCGCCCAAAACACTGTACCAGATAGAAATCTTCAGGCGTCAAAACTAATCTGACCCCCTTTTGTTATACTTTAGTTATGAAAGTTATCTTTGTACCGGGCTGGCACAATGGTGCTGTGGATATGTTGTCGCCTAAGCACAAAATGTGGTTTCGGTGGCTCAAGCCAAAACTTATAGACATGGGTCTTGAGGTTATTTCTGATGACTACCCCGACGCATGGGATTGTAAGGCGTCGGAATGGTTGCCTTATTTAAAAAAGCTGGGTGCGGATGAGGACTCAATCTTAATCGGACACTCGACTGGCGCCGTAGCAGCCATGCGCTTTGCGGAAAGCAACTGCATTTACGGTTCAGTATTAGTGGGCGGGTATTATACCGATCTTGGCGACCCCGATGAAAAGGTAAGCGGTTATTTTGATAAACCTTGGCGTTGGCAAGACATTAAAGCAAATCAAAAGTGGGTTATACAGTTTCATTCTACTGATGATCCGTGGATATCCAACGGAGAAGCTCATATGGTTCATAAAATGCTCAACACTGAACTACATGAATTTCATGACAGGGGTCACTTCGGAGTAGACCGAGCATGTGAGGAATTTCCTGAGCTTCTTGAGGCGCTTAAGAAGAAGCTGGAGTATAAGTGACTTGCCGCTTTGGTCTTAACCTTGCGCTACCTAGCGTACGCTTAAAGCACTTTCACATAAGTGCTTTTTGTTTGTTATGATTGGGCCATGAGAATCGTTGGATGTTTTCTGGAATGTGACGGCAAGTTTTTGGTTTTACTGCGCCATAGCCATAAACCAGATGGCGATACCTGGGGACTGCCCGGCGGAAAAGTTGAGGCCGGAGAACAAGACGCCGAGGCGGCCCTACGAGAGCTGGAGGAAGAGACAGGACACAAGGCAGCCCCTGAAGAGCTAGAACATATCGGCGATTTCACTTTTACATCCAGCAGGAACGAACCGTATGTGTATGCAACCTATCGGGTGAAAACTAAAGATCTGCCCAGTGTAAGGCTAGAAGAAGCAGCACATGTAAAATTTGAATGGGTAACTGCCGAAGCGTGTGACGCAAAACCTAATCTTATACCGGGTTTCCATGAGCCCCTCAGACTCACCGGCCACATAAAATAGCTCTCGCCACTCAAGAAGGCGTTAAATGCGGCTAAGCAGCTTGCGATCCAGTCTGCAATAAAGTCACCGCACTCTAATAGCAAGAAGTCTGTTATCATTAAGATATGAACTGCCCCACCTGCAACAAACCGATGCGAAAAGTTAAGTGGGAAATCACCAATAACTTTAAGTCTGGTAAAGAGTTTAAAGAATACGACAAGTTTACTTACGAATGTAAAGATGACGACGTGTGGGTAACGACCGAAACACCGGTGGCGGCAAAACCCGCTGCTAAACCCGCAAAGTAATTCTGACTTTGCTAAAAACCGCACTGCCCCTAGTACACACGGGTCCGACCGCCGGGATTTTAGGAAGGCTTTTTAGACAGGTAATAATCAACAGCCTGGGGGATAACCTCAAGGCTCTTAGGTTTGATTTCGTCTAGGCGCTGGAGCGAGCCGGCAACCCCTGCGACCGTTTTGCACACCACGTCGCACGTAGTGAACACGAACGGATCTTTATAGTTCTTGACCAGCTTGCCAAAGTACTCTTTGTCGGCACCGTTAAATTTGCCGCCGTGGCGGGCCAGGCCAATAACGGGAATTTTGTAGTATTTGGCAATGAGTATTTCCTGGGAGCCGCCGATGCTTATATCGTCCGAAAGATATACCACCAAAACGTCGCATTGAGATATTAAGTGGCAGTCTGCACCAAAAACGAGCAGCGAGTCGGCTTGGTCGGTATTAGTTTTAGTAGGGTCGAGGTTTTGGATGGCTAAGCCGCTAAGTTTTTCGAGCTCGGCGCAAAAGTTATCGCGCCAGTCGTGCGTGCCAAACACTGAGTCTTTAGATATTTTACCGGCAACATACATTTTAATCATGAGCCTTAGTATGCTATATGGCGAGCCTTATGCCTAGCCTTGGGGCTTACGGCTCAGCCAGGGGGAGCACCCCTTGGCTTTTACAAAAGTCAGTTTTTAAGTAGTATAAAGCTGTGAAGAAACGCACCAAAATTATAGGAGGCGTCGCAGCGGCCGTGGTTGTAGCGGCGGGCATTGGCGCGTACTATTACCACCAGTCTAGGCAGCACTGCATAACGTACTACAGCAAAACTGGCACGCAGCTCCTGTACAAAGACTGCCAGTAAACTTTAGGAGGTCTGGCTGGGGCGTACTAACGCACCCAATACTGCGTAAACGTTTTATGGGTACACGATTGCTTTATCCCTGATAAATTAGTACAATAACGAAGTTATTTTGCCGTCGTAGCTCAGGGGTAGAGCACATCCATGGTAAGGATGGGGTCCGGGGTTCAATTCCCCGCGACGGCTCCAGATGTAAAACAAAAATCCCTTAGGTAAATCCTGAGGGATTTTTCTTTTTAGCCTACATCGTCGTTAGACATTGTGTTCCAGCAGGAGCCCGGCAACATGAACATGTAGGAAGCGAAGAAATCGCGGCTCTAAATCGCGGCCACATATAACAGCCGCGGACAGCCATGACAAATCCCTACGACGGTCTCAGGTAAGCAAATATCTGTCTGCATAAGCACTCCTATACGACGCCCGTAAATACTTAAGATCTACTTGTTTATACGTACAATTTGACTTAAGATCAAGACAAGTTCATTATAAAAACATGACAACACCATCACCCGCAGAACGCCAACAAAATGTAAATGTACTTGCCGTGCCCACCACGGCAGAGCTGGCTGCCATTTCGGGTACCAACCCCTTGGGAGTGGTTGACATACCGGGCCAACCTGCCACTGCAACCGAAACTGCCGTAGAGGCGACGACACATTGGTACTCGCAGACAATACCCTTCGACACCGGTTACGGTGTGGTGATGCGTTTTGAAGGTGGAGGAGAAGCTGGCACAAACGAGTTAGCTATGCACCTCTTTTCCTTCGCCGAAACCCGCTGGCCTCGCATTGACGACGCCAAGTTAAGGGTTAGTATGGCGAACAGGGGCCACTACCCCCGCGGCCTCACCACCATGGCCACTGTACTGCCATTGCTCAAGCCTCACGAACGCGCGCAGGTGACATGCTCGCAAGATCGGCCGCGCGATCAAGCGGGATTCGACTTGTTTAAAGGTAAACAAGTATTCGTCCAAATAGATGGCGCCGAAACCCGTCATACTGATATGCAGCCCTTGCTAAACAGCGGTGCTAACTACTACAACGATCACTCCACTGGCGAACGCGTCGAGTATGCTTCCGCAACGCGCCTGAGCGAGGATCGCGATGGAATATTAAGGGCTGTAGCCGAAGCGACCGATGGCCGCCTAGGCGAGGACGACCAGGCTTTGGTAGTCGCGGCCGTACAAAGACAGCTAGAACAAATGGACGCTGTACGCCGGGCACGTCTGAGCGAAGCGTCGCGAAGGACAGGGGGCCTGGCCTTCTTGGAACGTCGCCTCCGCCCGGGCCCCAGGCTGCGGCGTATAATCGATGCGGTTGGATCATTCATAGATCCGGAAAAATGATAGATTCAGCATGAGGCGCCCAAAGCAGTAAACGAGGAGTGCACAGTATGGCTCAATCCGATTCACGTCAAGACGTCCAACCCTTTCTCAACCCGCGCTACTGGGGCGGGAAGCAGGCAACAGACTACGGCGCCACCGAGCAGTGGCAAGACCCCAGACCCTTGCCTAGTGCCCGCGCTAGCGCCCTTATGAACATTGTGCGCTTTATAGCTCGCGGCAGAGGGGTTGTTGACGGCACCGTCGTGCCTGTTGGTGACACCTTTGACCCCAACAATTTTGCAATCGGCACCATCGTAAAACTTCAGATTGAATCGCTCAGTTCGACCGTACCATTACGGAGATTTAGCCCGGCTACCCTCACGGGCTTGCCGGTGCCGGAATTACCTCGATTCCACGAATGGAGAACCGCACGCAGCAACGATAGGATTGCGGAGTACGTATCGGGTGCGCTGATTGGAACAGTGGAGTATGACCATAGCGGCGGGGGAAAATTGGTGTACGGTGTATTCGAGCACGACATTACGCGAGAAGACGACCGGATAGACCTACCCGTAGGGACGGTTATACCCGCCACACCTATACAGATAGGGGTAACTCGGCATTTCCCCATCGATGACGGACGGCTCTATGAAGAATTAGAACGGGTAACTGAGCTGCAGTACTATAGGGCAGGAACTACCGCCGAAAAAGACCGCGCAATTGTTATTCCCTTGTAGGGGGAGCATGAAACAACCTTGCATTGGGCTCTTATCGCCCGTCTTTTGGCCCCTAGGCGCCTAAGGAACACTTTACAATCAGTTATTCATCTGTTAGAATCAATGCATTATGGCCAAGAAAAACGACAAGCGAAAACTTATTGGACTGGTGAGCGAAGAATCTGGTGAGCGTATTTATTACACCTCCAAAAACTCCATGAACACGCCCGACAAGCTTTCTTTAAAGAAGTACAGCCCCAAACTGCGCAAACACGTGGTATTTACCGAAACCAAAAAGAACCTGGGCCGCAACGAAGTTAAGCCTAAAAAATAAGCTTACCTTTTCGCTTCCTAAAACCGCCCCCACCGGGCGGTTTTTTATTTGGGCACAACAAACACGTGACTGTCCGGGAGCCCGTGCCTTCTGTCCCCACGGCACTTGCGGGTCTTGAGAATGTGCTCTTCATAGCACATTATTGAGCTTCCGAGGTGCCTAAATGGACAGAAGGCACGCGGTAGAGTATGCCAGTCTTGTCTGCCACTTCTTTTGGATAAGCTCATTTTTGCGGGCCGCCTTAAAGATCTGAGCTGCTGATTTCTTCATTGAGTATACTTTACCACGCCTTAGATAAGCAGTCGGAAGTCCCTGCCTAACCCGAATTACGAAATTAAATAAGTAAAGCGCGCATCTGGTCCGCTGTTGTTTTTATCGCTATTACTCATCCTCTTGAACATTCTGAGATTTGTTGTAAATCCTGTCTTTACTCTCTCTGTTGAGGGGGTATGCACGGTTACGGAGCGAACGGTAGCAGAAGGTCTGTTAGTATGTTATAATATATTTATGAGTAGTGCCCCTGGTGATACTTCTGCGCTTGTACCTGTGCATACCTATCCTTTTGAAGCTATGGCGGCCCTGATGTATGCCCCCGGCGAGCCGATCTACCCCCACCAACGCCGCGAGAGCAATCTGGGGCAACTTTTAGGCTATTTCGAGCAGCACCTGCAGCAGAATGAGCTTGGTGGTGCTCGCTGGCTCCCAGCAAGAATTATTGCCGGCTGTGTAAATTATAAGATCAACCAGCCCGATGCAGGCGGCCATCTTAATCGCGTTATTGAAGCTACTCGGCAGGCTACGGCATACTATGCCGGCCGGTTCGATCACCTCGCCTTTTCTGGCTTTGCTGCCCGTCTGGGGTCCGACGACGCGCTTATGCGGAGTAATGTACCGAGAGTCCTTGATTCAGCAACCATGAACGCCGCAAACCCCACTCTTTGTTTGGATATGACCCGCAGGGTTATCGACCACGTTGGCCCAGGGGGAAAGGTGTTTATTGCTCTGGGTAGCGGCGGTATTCTGCCATGCATCCAGGCAGATATTTATCACCAAGCCGCTACTGGCACAGAAAGCGTTGTTTATCCGGTACGTTTTTCTACCAATAAATTAAAAGACCGAGAGCCGCGCCTCTCGCCAGAGGAAGTAGTGTATTTACAACGGCTTGCCAGTGAGGGCTTCGAGCCAGTTATTATTGATGATGACGTTGCTAACGGAAACACCATGCAAAACGCCCGGAAGTTTTTTGGCGAAGTGTTTGACCACCGTCCGCCCGGTTTCGTGAGCTACGATGTGTCAAACCGCGGGTTAACGCCGTTCCTTCCCCCTCGACTAATTTTTACCAGTAAGTGGTAGAGCAGGCCCCAAAAAGGCAGAGATAACCCGCATCACGATACGATGGCGAAGAATAGCCAATCATCGACAAAGAATTATTCGAGATGGCGCAGGTTCCCGGACAAAAGCCAGAGAGAGCGCAATAGTAAAAAACTTATGTAAGATCGGCAACGTTCAGCGAGGTATTAATAAACTCTGCATGGCTCCACACCAGCGGCGATACGCTAATGGCGTAACCGCTGTCTGGGTCAAATTGCTCGCTCAGCACACCGCTGAGCAATTTGCGGTCTAGGGCCCATTGGATGAGGCCGCTGGCTTCGTCGGGCTTGCCGTCGCGCGCCAGGCATTGTGCCAACCACAACGTGCACACTATCCATGGGTTGCCCGGATACTGGGGTTTAGCAAGGAAGTAACTGTCGCCAGGGTAACGTATAACGCCGCCGACAGGGCTGGTGTTGTGCAGGGATTGTTTGACGTGGGCCAGGGTGCTGCTGACGCGCGGGTCGCTTATGGGCAGGCCGGCAAATTCTAGAGGGCCGTAGAGGCTGGAAATATCCAGAGTGTCGTCAAATTCGAGGTCGCCGTTGTCTTTAAGCAAAAAACCTTTGCGGAAATAACCGTCGGGGTGATACAGAGCCTGCAAACCGGCCTGCATCTGCTCGGCAGCTTTGCGCCAGGTAATAGCGTCGTCGGGGCGGTTGGTTGCCTCAGCAAGCTTTGAGGAAGTGTACAGGGCCGCGATGACGGTCGAAACGGTGTAGGTCGAGGTAAGAAACTTTTGCTCCCACAGGTCGTAGCTGGCGTGCGGCAGGCCGGTGCTTTGGTCGACAAAGTTGGCTATAAAACTGGTGCAGGGTTCGATAAAAGTCTCGTAAAAACTTTCGATAAACATTTTGTCCTGGCTCGCCTCGTAGTAGCGGCCAATCATAAACAGCACTATGGCGGTCTCGTCTTCCTGGATGGCAAGTTCTTTGTTGTTGCCGTGCAGCAAGGGGTGCCAGGTGCTGCCAATGGCTCGGTCGGGCTGATACTTATGCATGAGATAGCCGTCGCGGTGCATGGTGTCGCGGGCAAACTCGAAGAAGCGCTTGGCCTCGTCGTATAAACCAACACGGATGAGCGGCCAAATGGCATAGGCGGCGTCGCGGGGCCAGCAGTAACAGTAGTAGTCCCGGCCAAAGTTAAAGATGCTGGAGTCGCCGCTGGCTAAGATGGAGCCGCGGTCGTCGCAGTGCGCCTTAATAATAAGCAGGCTGCGCTGGGCCTCTTCGCGCTGGGCCTCGGGCAAACGGCTCAGTTTGGCCTGAGCTGGCTCGAGCCAGGCCTGCCAGGAGTCGCGCGCCTTTTGCAGGCGGTCGTCGATAGAATAGTACTTTATGTGGGTGTGCACGACCTGGGCGTCGGACTGACTGTCGGCGGCTACTACCCAATAGTCTACCTTGTAGGAACCGCCGGCTGCTACTTGCTTCCTAAATCGTAAAACGCTGTCCACGCCGCCATGTTCCACGGCATTGCCAGACAGTTCGCCGTCTTCGGCGTCTCTAAAGGTGCCGGCCTTGCCCTCTATGCCGTAGTTGCCAATAGCAAACTGGTCAAAACTGCCGTCGCCGGCCATGCGCCCGGCAATCAACAAACAACAACGGCCCTTGTAATCTAATATATAGTCGTCGTCAGGCACAAATAGGGCGGTATCGGCCCGGCCGGCGCGCGATATCTGGAAGACTTGATGCATAAACAGCCGGATGTCGCGCTCGTGGTCGGCATCATTGCTAATGGTGACACGCCGGATAAGGGCGTTGTACTCAGGGTCGACAAAATCATTGCAGTACAGGGTCACACCGAGGTCTGAGTTGTGCATAGTAATGCTGCTAATAAGCGCGCCCGTTTCAAAGTCAACCTCTATATCCCAGCCGCCTTCACCCACCCAGCTAAACTGGCCATCGGCCCACACACCGATTTTGTGCTGTGGATTGCGGGCGTTAGTGAGGTTATCGAGCCCTACGTATGGGTAGTAAAAATCATGTACCAGACCATTTTCGTCGATACCCACAAACAACTGGCCGTTAGCCAAAACTACGGGTCGTCCCATTACGTATCGATTCCTTTCTCGGCGAGGCGGAATTTGAGATCGTGGTAAGCGTTCATAAAAGCAATAAAGGCGTCGTAAGGGTTTTCGTACGGGCTAAAGTAAGCGTGGATATCGCCGTCGTTAAACCACTTGGTACACATGTAGTATACGTGGTCGGAAGTTTGCATGCGCCGCCAATCTTCTATAAGCGCCAGGTCGCCGGTGCCGAGGATTTTGTCCTCCAGCGCATAGAGCGCGGTAATGGCCGAGGTTTGCATGGCATTGCCCAGCCAGGCGCTCAGGTCGCGCTCGGTGTCGGCCCAGGTAACGGTTTGGGGCATGTCTACGCGGTCGACGGGCGGGAAGGCGTCAATGGCTTCGGACACGGTCATGAATGTATTGCCGCCGGTTTTTAGCCATTCTTCGGGTAAACGCTCGAGGAATTCAAAAATGCCGGTGTCGTCCCACTGGTGTTCGCCAAAGGTTTCGTAATCGATGAATAGGTCAAAGTTAGTGGCCTCGCCGCTTTCGTTCAGCCAGTGGGTAAACTTTTCGGCGGTCAGCGGCCAGCCAGCCCAATTTTGGTCGCCAAAGCGGAAGGCAATGTCGTCGCTGAGTTTGTAGTTCTTCATGAGTAGGCGGATATTGTCGGTGTAGGTAGGCTGGTATACAAAATTGGGGCTGCGCCAGCCAAGCACTTTGTCCCAACCCTCGGCTAAAATTCCTTTATAGCCGGCTTTGTCGGCCCAGTAGGCGAGGTCGTTGTTGTAGGCCAGTTCGGTATTGCGGATAACCTGAGGGGTTTGCCCAAATAACTGTTTTATTTTTTCGGCGTGCATCTGGACTTGGCGTTCGAATTCGGCGCGCGAATAAAAGAAGGCCAGGCTGTGGTGATAGGTTTCGGCCACGATTTCGACCCTCCCGGTGGCAACAAGTTCCTGAAATGACTGCAGAGCTTCGGGAGCCCAGCGTTGCATGTGTTCCAGCACGGTGCCGGTAATGCTCAAGCTCAGCCTAAAATCGGGGTAAGCGTGGAGCATCTTGAGTAAGCGGGCATTGGTAGGCAGATAAGAATTTTCGGCTACTTTTTGGATAATGCGCTCATTGCTGGTGCGGTCGTCGTAAGGCGCATCAAAATAATTGTGGTCTACGCCGGCGTCAAAAACGGTGTAGTGCTTAATACGGTACGGTTGGTGGACGTGCAAATACAGCACAATAGCTTTGGTCATGCCGCTACCTTTGGCGCATGGGCATGGTAAATATCCCACAGTTTATCGGCCGATTGGTCCCAGCTGTGGCTGAGGTATTCTCGGTAAGAGTTGGCGTGCAACTCCTGCGAGAGCGCGGCGTTTTGGACGACGGCGGTTATTTGGTTGGCCATTTCTTTTATGTCCCAAAAATCAACCTTTAGGCAGTTGTGGATTACCTCGGAGACGCCGGACTGCTTGCTTACCAGCACCGGTGTGCCGTAGCCAATGGCTTCGAGCGCCACCAGGCCAAACGGCTCAGAGATAGAGGGCATAACAAACAAGTCGGCCACGGCATAGGCATCGCGGTAGGCCTTGCCGCGCTGGAAACCGGCAAAAAAGATATTGGCACCTATGCCCAGCTCGGCGGCCAGGCTAATAAGTTCGAATTTTTGTTCGCCATCGCCCACCAGCAGCAAAAGGGTTTTTGGCGCCCGGGCGACTACTTCTTTAAAGGCGTGCAGCAAATTGGGCAAGCCTTTTTGGATGGTCAGGCGGCCCACGTTGGCCACCACCCGGTAGCCGAGGCCTTTCATGTAGCCCAGATAGCGGTACACATTGTCGCCGGTTGACGGTTCCAGGTCGCCGGGGTCGAAATGGTTGTGCACGACGTCTATTTTGTCGGGACTTATGCCGTATTCGCGCACCACGCTATCTTTGGTGCGCTGGCTGACGGTTATAACTCGGTCGGCCATGAACAGGGCCAGGGACTCGATTTCGCGCACCAGCGGGTTGCCGCCAAATTCTTTGCCGGCGCGGTCGGACTCAATAGAGTGCATGTGCACGATCAGCGGGATGCCGGTCATCATTTTAGCGCGCAAGGCGGCACGGCAGGTAAGCCAGTCGTGGGCGTGGATAACATCGTACTTGCCCAGGCGCACAATGCGGCCAACGGCTTCTTCGTAGATCATGGATTGCCCAAAGATATCAGCGTATTTTACCTCGCCGGTGCTGGCAATGTACTTTATGCTGTCGTAGGCCATGCCCGCCTGCATAACAGTGGTTACATCTTGAGGGTGAGCGGCATTAATGCGCATAAAATCGATACCTGGGTGGTCGGCGGTGTAGGGCAGCACAAATTCAATATCGGCGCCCTTTTTGGCCAAAGCTTTGCATAGCTGATAGCTTGCAATGCCCAGACCACCACTGTTATGGGGAGGTAGCTCCCACCCTAGCATCAAGATCCGCACTCTCTGCCCTCTGTTTCCTCGGTATTACAGTAATCGTACCTAATTATAGTGGGCGAGAGGCATAAGCACAATAAAAGTCGCAATAAAATGGACTTTTATTTTGTGGTGCACGTCCTAAACCCGTGGCTCTTGGCCGGGTTCATATAGAACCAGCTCCTTGTTATTCATGTCCCAGGTCTGTTGAATAGGGGCCAGCACCCGCCACGAGGCCAGGACTTCGTCGCTGGTGGTAAATAATGTGTGGTCGGACCGCATGGCGTCCACAAATACCCGCTCGTAGGCGGCGGGCAGGCCAGAAAAGTGATTATCGTAGGCTAAAACCAGCGGCAGCGGCTGCATTTCGTGATCGTAACCGGGATGTTTGATCCAGAAGCGCAGCGTGACGCCCTCGTGCGGTTGGATACGCAGTACCAGTTCGTTGGCGTGGGCGGCAGCGCCTTTTCGGTAACAAATACGGATTTCGGTGGTTCGCGCTGCGAGCGCTTTGCCGGTCGTAAGGGTTATGGGCACACCTTCCCACCGCGGGTCGCGTGAGTAAACACGCAGCGAAACGTAGGTTTCTACCTGGCTGTCCGGATTATCCACCTCTTGGCGGTAGCCCACGTATTGGCCCCGGATTACATCATGCGCGATGTCGCGCGGCGCTTCCAAAGCCTGAAGGGCCTGCAGACGATGGGTGGGTATATCATGCCACTTATTAATATCCGGCAAATCCATAAGCACCAGGGAGGCGAGCTGCAGCAGGTGGCTCTGCACAAAATCGCGCAAAGCACCGGTGCGCTCGTAAAATTCGGCCCGGCCTTCGATGCCAATTGTCTCGGAGGCGTACACCGTGATGCTCTCGATATAATCTTTGCTCCAGGTGTCTTTAATGAGCGAGTTGCCGCCGCGGAACATAATGAGGTTTTGAGCCATCTCTTTAGCCAGATAATGATCGATGCGGTACAACTGTGTTTCGTCGCAATATTTTTTGAGGTTGGCTACCAGCTCCTCGGCCGAGGCCAGGTCGGTGCCAAACGGTTTTTCGAGCAGCAACTTGGTGTTGGGATGCTTAAGCACGCCCGAATGGCCGAGCATTTCGACTACCGAGTTAGTAACTTGGGGCGGGACCGACAGGTAAAAAAGGCGCTGGGCCTTGGCACCAAACGTATGTTCGATGGTATCCAAATGCTGGGCCAGCTTGTGATAGTCCGCCACTTGGGTTAAATCCATGCAGTACATTTCGAGTTTTTCACCCACGGCACCCACCCCTTTGGCAGGCAATACCTCGGCCTTGGTAAGCTCACGGCGACTCACCCCCACAATACGAAATTTATCGGGCAGCAGCCCGGCGGTATCGATGTTGTGAATGGCCGGCAATAGCTTGCGCTTGGCAAGATCACCCGAGATGCCCACAATGATTACAATGGTCGGCTCGTCGACTTTGACGTTCATGCGATTGCCGGCGGGTTTTGGTCGTTAGGTTGATCTTGAGGCTTGTTAAGGGCGTGCCCACCAAACTCGTTGCGCATGGCGGCCAGCAGTTTGGTGGCAAAGTTTACTTCGCCTTTTTGTGAAGCGAGGCGCACGTCGAGCGCCGCCTGGATGGCCGGCAGCGCAATCCCCAGTTCTTTGGCGAGTTCGAGCGTCCAACGGGTTTCACCCGACTCAGCAACATAGCCATCGACGTTTTGGAGTTCGGGATTTTTTATAAGCGTGTCGCGCGATAGCTCGTTAAGCCAAGAAGTAATCACACTGTGGTGCTGCCAAACTTCGCCCGCGGCACCCAGGTCGATCCCCGAGTAGGGCCCGTCTTTGAGCATCCGGTAACCTTCCGCCAGGCTTTCCATCATGCCGTACTCTATGGCATTATGGACCATTTTTACGTAGTGGCCAGCGCCGCTCAGGCCAAAGTGGTGGTAGGCGCCCTCGGGCAAGGCGAGGGTTTGGAGGGCTGGCTCGACTGTTTTAAATGCTGCGTCGTCACCACCCGCCATCATCGAAAAGCCGTTTTGGTAACCCCACACGCCGCCGCTGGTGCCCACGTCGAGTAAGCTGCAGCCGGCACTTCTTGCTTGCTGTTCGTGCTGTTTGGTGTGGCGAAAGTCGGAGTTACCGCCATCGATAAAAATACTGCCCCGGGGCGCAATTGCCAGCCAGGCGGCCAGTTCGGGCTCGACCACTTCGGCGGGGACCATCAGCCATACCACTACTTGTTCGTCTTTAAAGGCCTGTAATACAGCTTGTTTGGTAGGAGCGGCGACGGCACCGTAGCCAACTGCTTCGTCGATAGGCGCTTGGCTGCGGTTGTGGGCAACCACGACGTGCCCGTTTTCTGCCAGTTTGCGGGCAATTTGCATACCCATGCGGCCAAGGCCGGCGACTGCTATTTTCATGTAACTGCTTCTCCTATTTGGTCGTTAAAAATGGTTACTTTGGACACGGTTTTAAATGCCTGGGCCGGTTGTTCGGCCACGGGCACATCCTGCTTAAGGAGTTCGAGCGCAGCCCGTTTGGCCTCGCCCATTTCGTAGACCACCACTTCGTCTAGTTGCCCCAAGGCACTGAGTGTCATGCTCACCCGCTTGTACTGCGGGGTAACGTAGCCGGTAGCCATGCCCATGGCGGTTACTGCCGCCGTCCCGGGCAAGATGCCGGCGGTGTGACCATCGGCGCCAATGCCCAGCAGCGCCAGGCGGTAATCTGCGCCGTTAAATAGCCGGCCCAATGTTGCCCCAAAAAGGGTAGTGGTGGGCTGCAGCTCCATGCCCTTAAGTACCGATACTAACTGGGCACCGGGCAAACTAAACCCCATTTTTTGCAGCTGCTGCCAGTTGGAGTCGGTGTGGCCGACCGGGCCAAAGCGTTCGTCGGCCAGGGTGACGGTGAGGTTTTGCAGGTCGATATTTTGTAGCTTGCGAGCGACTTTTACCGCCACATCAATAGCCGATCCGCCGGATACCAGCCACAAAACCCGCTGCCCTTGTTGCAACCGCTCGAGAAGGACGCCGGCCAGATAGACGGCAGCCGGCTCCGACGACGTACTCAAACGAAAAGACAGTTCACTCATTGTACCCTCGCTCTTATAACCATTAGTATGCCCGCAAACGGCGTTTGGTACAACTGCCTGGATTTGTCCTACACTAGGATACGCTCAACCAACAGTGCTAGAACCCTGCAGCGACGCCACCCACTGGCCGCGGTCTAGCAGACCTTGGTCGGTCAAAAAAATACTGCTGCAGCATGAGCCATTTTGAGCGGAAGTCATGAGGTCTAACGGGTTGGTGGTCCATTTTTGGGCAACGTAGGCGGTATTTTGAGTGTCGGCCTTGCGGTTGTCCGGGCGCTGGCCTTTGGCAAGCACCATCTCAATATCGAATAGCACAATATCGTAACTGTTGCGCTGCTGGAACATCGCACCCAAAAAGCGTACCGGGGCCGCGCGGCAGCCGAGCTTTTCGCGGCACACGCGCTGAGCGGCTTCTTCTGGTAATTCACCAGGGAGCAGGGTAACGGCGGGCAAGCCCCAGTGGCCTTGCAGGTCGGGGTCGTCGTCGGGCCGCTTTACCACTAAAAAGCGGTTGGGTTTTTGGTCGTCCTTTAATATAACAGCGACGGTGTACTTGATGGGTTTGGTCATGCCACCATTACACCACCAGCAATTGGGCAAATATAGGAAACGATTTTCCTATTTAGTTCGTGGCTTCGAGGTCGGCCGGGTTTAGGTGGTAGACGTGCTCGGCATAAGCCGGGCCGCCGGTTTCGCTGTTTTGGGCAAACTGCAAAATATCGAGCAAGCTTTTAGCGGGGCGCGGGAGCGTTTGCATTTCGGCCTGGGGGCAAGGCTCAATTTGGCCCGTTTCGGCCTGGGCCGCCGCCATGGCTCCGGTGGGCAGCTCTAATGTATGCACTGCAAATAATTTGTCGTCAAACACGGTGTCTTCGTACATATCGATGCGGCGAAAATAGCCGCACAGCTTAGGTGGCTGCGTAACCCTTAAGCGATCGGTTGCCGCACGCTGCGCCGCTGCTGCCAGCGGCTCACCGCGCAATACACTCACGGCCGGCCACTCGGCCACCCCAATAAAGGGCTGCTTTGTCCGCCGCAAGATAAAAAAAGCGCCGGCTTGCCGAGCCACCAACACCACGACGAACCGCGGCCGCTCAATGGTCAACTGCTGGTAATAGCTGCTGGCCAGCTGTTGCTTGCCTTTAGGGGTAATGGCGTATATGCCGCGCTCCATTTTGCGCACAAAGCCGCCCTTTACCAGCTGGCGCAAATAGTACCCGCCCAGGTCTGGCCGGTAGCCCGCCTGCGCGCACAAATCCACAAAGCTATGGGTGTCTTGCTCGGCAAAACAAGCTAGCAGTTTAAAGGTCGTCCCTTGGATCATCGTATTCCTCATTATACATATATTTATTGCCAGCCTCTTAGCGCTCGGCAGTTGTAACGGCATATTTTAAGTTGACTACTACCAACAACCAGCCAAAAAATATTTGCTACCTACTTGCAAAAATAGGCAGGGCGGCGTATGCATTAACATATGACTGTAGATAGAGTAGGGGAGCCCAACGCTGTAGATTTCAGCACGGAAGTACCGGTTAACCTCCGTACTGTTCATGTACTCACCCACTTACTAACCCAGAGGATAGAAGAACAAAGCCCTATCCCACCTGAGATGCATCCCTTACATTCCAGCCTCGCCTACCGGTTAGACCAGGCCCGCGCCGCTCTAATAGAAGGGCCTCGGCACGACAACAATACCGTTCCGCTCCCCCTTTCCCTCAATGCAGACTTAACCTATCTTTCCCTCCAGGGAGTCATGCTCGCGTATGAAGGCTTTCGTTCGCAGCAAATGCAAGACGACGGGGTTATGGCCGTGTATAGTTTGGCAACGCATATGCGCACCTTACTGGATGCCCACCAGCCACAGGGCGGGGCCACAGTAAAACGCGCTCTCCGCCTCACCCCTTACCCCCGACACGCCTTACTGCATCCCCTTAGAAAACTTATAAATGCTCCATTAAAGCGGTCAAGCGAGTTATCCCAACAGCCGCTGCAGCGCCAGCTCGAAGGCGGCTTGCTTGTAGCTGATGTGCTTTTCGGCCGCCCGCGATAGCATGGCAACCGTAGGGGGCACGAGTATGTCGGCCAACTGGCGATTAACTTCGTCCTCGGTCCAATGTTTGCCTTTAAGGTTCTGCTGCCATTCGAGGTACGAGACAATTACGCCGCCGGCGTTGGCAATAACATCGGGGAGGATTGCTTTTTTGCCCTCCAACAATATGGCTTCGGCCTCCTGGGTAACCGGGCCGTTGGCCAGCTCCACAATAATGTTGGCTTGGACGGAATGAGCATTTTGGCCGTTGACGGCGTTTTCGAGCGCGGCCAGCACGAGTATGTCGGCATGCACACCCACGATAGCGTCGCTGGGCAGCTGCTGAGCGGTGGTGAGAGTAGTAGGGTCGGTAACTGTGCTCGCGTCAATGCCGCTCGGCTGCAGCCAGGTGTGTTTGCTGTTGGCAATGGCGATTAGTTTGAGATTGGGGTACAGCTCCTGCAAAATCTTGGCAAAAAAGTAACCGACGTTGCCGTAGCCTTGCAGGGCCACGGTGAGCGGCTGGTCGAGCATGCCGTGGGCCTTGAGGTATTCGGCCAGCACAATAACGCCGCCGCGCCCGGTAGCTGCTTCGCGGCCCTCGGAGCCGCCGCCTTCCATCGACTTACCGGTAAAGCTGCCGGGGTCTTTACGGCCAATGGTTTTTTCGTATTCGTCTACCATCCAGTCAATGATCTTGCCGTTGGTGTTTACATCGGGTGCTGGAATGTCTTTGGTTGAGCCGATGTGCGGTGCCAGCTGGCGGGCGTAGTTGCGAGACAACTCCTCTAGCTCAGCCTCAGAAAGGGCGCGCGGGTCAACCACAATGCCGCCTTTGCCTCCGCCTAGCGCCAGGCCCACTGCCGCAGTTTTGACGCTCATAAGCGTTGCCAGAGCGCGCACTTCGTCGAGCGACACATTGGGGTGAAAGCGGATGCCACCCTTGTGCGGCCCCATTTTGCTGTTGTGCTGGACGCGGTAAGCAGGGTAGGTTTTGCCGGCGGCCGACACCTCCAGCACGTGCTCGTGCTCGGGCTTTAAAAAGGCCTCGATCGTTGCCTCGTCGTACCCCAACCCTTGTGCTGCCTGGCGAATAGAAGCCTGGGCGGTAGCTAGCATGTTGTTCATCGTGTTCCCCTCACTTACTGGTGATTGTTAGTATACGCCGACCATAAAGGCGCGGAAGGTTCTAGAGGGTAGAAAGGCCTACACGGGCAGCTAGAGCCGAGTTAGCTCCTGGGTATCGGTATTAAATGCGTACAGCTTTTCGACACTTTTTAAATCATCTTTGAGTTTATTGTTGTAAAGCCCTGTAGGAAAATCCCCGGCTACGGGCCGCATTTCAACAAGCAGCAGTCGAAGGGAAGCCGGACATCTGGACAGCAGCGCTTGAGGCAGGGCGTCAGGGGCCACGCGCGCTTGAGCAATAGCCTTCGACACACCCAAGATCGACTACCAGCCAAGTGAACAGCCGGGTAGGAACCAACACAAAGAGTCTATATGTGACTTCCCCATTCAATGCCAGCTTACTTGAATGCAAGCGCAACTGGTGCTACGGTTATTACAACATATAGTGAAAGGAGCGTGAGATGGCCGAGAAGTCTGGGAACTGGTTTGCAAGACACAAAGTGCTGACTGTAGTCTTAGCAATTGTAGTAATCGTGATTATTGCCGGTGCCGCCGGCGGCAACGACAAGAAAACCAGCACAAAAAACTCAAAGAGTGCCACGCCTACGGCCCGAACCGCCGGGCAACCCCAGCAGGAAGCACCCAAAACCGATACACCAACAGTACCGGCCGAATATAAATCCGCCTTAAATAAGGCCGGTTCGTATGCCAGCGCCCAATATATGTCCAAGCAAGGCGTGTATGACCAACTAACCTCGCAATACGGCGAAAAGTTTTCAAAAGAAGCGGCCCAATATGCCATCGACAACGTAAAGGCCGACTGGAACGCAAACGCTCTTGCAAAAGCGAAAAGCTACCAAGAACAGCAAAGCATGTCACCGGCAGCGATCCATGATCAGTTAGTTTCGGAATACGGCGAAAAGTTTACTGCTGCGGAAGCAGATTATGCTGTTGCCCATCTTAACGACTAGTGCTAGTGGGTTACTTTACTCCAGCAATTAACTTAAGACAGCATTCGGTCTATTGGCCGACAGCTATATCGGTAGAGTCGGTAGTCTTACTTAACTACTTTTTCGTAGTAGGCGTCTTGGGCGGGCGCGTCAATGACCACCCGGGTGGTGGTGACGGGGACCTGCCGATACCTTGGCGCATTCCACTGAGCTACGCCTTCGTGATACGAGCATGCACCTCGGCCCGTAGCGCAAGAAGGCGAATAGGTACCGTCGCCGCAGAGCGTACAGTAACCACTTAGTTCCTGCTTGTAGGAAGTGTCTGTTTCGGTGTGGGATTGTTCTGCTACACCTGCGTGGTATATGTAGGTGCGGTAAGTAACCCCGTCTACGACACAGTCGCTGGTAACGTCTGTGCCATCGCAGGTTGGCGTAACTTTTTTGGAGGTTTTGGCCGTATTATCTGCGCTAAGGTTAGCCGAGCGAGGGGTACTGCTGTGAGTAGTGATCGCCAACAAAAGCGCCACCGCCGATACAATACTTAAAATCGCTCGCTTCATTTCAGCATATTATACAACGCTTACCCGTTTTACACAATAACATGTCGGCGCTATACCCGGGCTTTCGCAAAATTGGGTTGCTGGGCCCAGCTTTTAAGCCATCATATGCATCACTGCAGGCGTGCGCAGAATTTAGAGAAAGGCTAAAGCCAGAGGCAAACATATAGTAGTATAGAAATTTGCATAATCTACTCTTATATTTTAGAATTACTGTATGGATATCCTCGGCGAGCGATTAACTTTTAGCCATTTTTAAGTATTACCTTTTATACCGTGAGGACAACATAGCGGCCGCAGAACTAACAGTGGTCAACGCCGCGTGGCACACGGCGAGCAACGTGCTATATGCCGATACGTTTGGCAACGATCCGGCAAGCCTTGACGCAGTCAACAGCTCATTCCGTGAGGCAACAGGGAACGACCCTGGTTACCGGCCTGTCCCCGAAGGCCCTATTACCATTTCTAACGAGCACGGCGCAGTAGCGGCAGCCATACGGTGGGCTGCCGAAAATCTAACGGCGGGGAGCACGGCGCATCAGAACGTGGTAGGCGAGACACTTAACTCCGGATACGAGGACATGGATGTGGTACGAGCCCGGGGCAGCACTAACGACAGTTTTGCCACGCAGAGAGCCCAGACCCTGATAGATGCCGGCCTGACAGCCGTGATATGGTCTCAACAATTGCGAGGCAACAGTTAAACAGCGGGCCGGTACAAACCTACCTATACAGTCTTCTTGCTTTGGGCGGGGCACAAGCAGGTTAAAGGCACTTTCCACGACTCCACGAAGTGTGATATTAAAAATCCAGAGGTTACCAGGCGGTAGAGCTTCCCAGGCAAAGGGCGTAACTGTATGATATCTACTATGAATATAGACATGCAGGCAGTAGCTAAAGCAGCCCATGCGGGCGGCGATATCGTTAGGCGTTACTTTGGCGAGGTAATGAAGGTGGAGGAAAAAACCAATGTGCGCGATCTGCGCACCAAGGCGGATATTGAGTCCGAACAGGCGATTATCGCCGTGCTGCGGCAAACTTTTCCGGCTTTAAATATCTACGCCGAAGAGAGCGGTACTATAAACAATGGCTCTGAGTACACCTTTGTGGTTGACCCACTGGATGGCACAAATAATTTTGTACTGGGCATCCCCTATTTTACGATTAGCATCGGCTTACTCAAAAACGACGAGGCAATTGCCGGGGTCATATACAACCCCATCCTCGACCAACTATATACCGCGGCCAAGGGCAAAGGCGCCTTCATGAACGGCACGCCGATACACGTCAACCAAGAAGCCGACATTACCCATTGCACCGTCAGCTACACCTGTGGTTACAACACTGCCCGCGCATACTCTGACCGCGTCAAAGCAAAACTCTACGACATACAAGTCAAACGTACCTTAGAAACCTGGGCTCCAGCCTACGATTACTGCCTGCTGGCGTCGGGACGGATAGAAGCCGTCATAAGCAAAGAGGGCGACATGGAAGATTACGTCGCGGCAAAGGTCATTGTGGCCGAGGCCGGCGGCAAGATAACCGGCTTCAACAACGAGCCGGTCGGCGGCAGGGCGGGGGATTTTGTAGCCAGTAATGGGACTGGCGCGCATCAGAGCTTTCTTGCTTTGCTTGATTGACCTGCAAGGCAAAACAAAACCAAAAAACCTGAAACGCAGGCCTGTAATCTTGGCGTTCGAGGGCAGAGCCTATAGTACTTGCACTCTCTCAGCAACAGTTTCATACCAATGCTCATATTGGTCCAGCTCAAAGAGTGCAGCCAGCTGATCAAATTTAGCCTTGTGACGCACATAGGTTTCTTCTTGGCTGTAGCCAGCGTTTACATAGGCAAGACGTATCAGCGTATGGAGGTATCGACGTGCCTTGGCAATGTTGGCCATTTGGTAAAACCCGTCGTCCCGGTACAGGTAAAACATCTGGTCGGCAAAGGAATCGTGAGCCTCGGTAAACAGCTTACAGTATTTAAGGTTGCCCAAGGAGTTAAACGCCGCTAATTGCACCAAATCAGCATAGGGTTCGTGGCCAAACATCCGCCGGAAACCGGGGATATGAGCCACATCATGACCATGCCGCCATGCCTCGGGCCTGGCTATGGCCATCTGCCGCATAGCTAGATGCCAAGTGTATTGCTCCGCTGGTATGAGGCCACTAAAATAAGGATCATCATGCACTACCGGGTCAAATACCACACGAAAGCCGTTCGGCAGCTTTGGCATGGTACCGGTTGCAATCTGTGCGGCGCACGCTTCGACTTCTCCGACGTACATCGACTCATAACACGACGGCTTCCACGCAGACGCATTGCCTTCAAGGATTCTTTCCACTACTGTTCCGTTTGACCATATTAAAACTTACAAATATCATATCGATCGCCGCCTTGCAAGTCTCTGCTATGGATGAGGTGTGTGGCAGCTAGTGGTTAGGCGTCTCTTGGCAGGACTTACGGGTGTGTTCACGGCATTGTGGAGCAGTGGGCGGAAAAATCCCACCTCGTGCTTTACCCCTGTCACGCGCCTAATCTAATATCTGCTGACTCGAGCGGCTTTGATGGATCAATACGCGCGGTCACCATGCACAGCGGTTCCAGGATTTGGTCAATAGCCTTAAGGCTTGTAGCGAGCGACGCCGTATAAATTATTTAGCCGATTAACTTTGATGCCGGCTCCATTACATAGCAATATAACAAACGCAAAGTTGGCTATAGATCCAGTAGCATGAGCTCCAGTGCTCAAACTCAAAGTTTCCCAAAGAATAAAACTTGCTCAACCACCTTTTGTATCAGGCGCCCTAGGCGTGCCACACACGCCAGTGCCGCTTAACCGATACCACTTTGCCCACATGGCAGTTCTACATTACAGAGTATCTAGAAAGTATGAGTGATATTGCTTATACTTAAAGGTGCTAAAAGGTGCAAATTTTACACGGATTGGAGGGAATCTATGTCTAAAATCTTTCAAAAAATCAGCTGGCTCGCACTTACCGCCATAGCCACCGCCAGTATCCTCATTAGTTGGCCGGTAACCGCCGCAGCCCAGCAGCCGGCAGGGATACAATCATTATTGCAAAACTATGCCGACCAAATGCATACTGCCGGTACAACTGGCGTACTGCTGGAGGCACGTTACGGCAATGATGCCGTGTGGGCGCGGGCGGGCGTGGCCAAGTTGGGCAGCAATACGCCTGTACCGTTTGGCGCGCACTTTAAAACTGGCAGCACCACTAAAACATTTGTATCAACTGTTGTGCTGCAATTAGTAGGTGAGGGCCGGCTATCGCTGGATGATACTGTCGAGCATTGGCTTCCTGGCCTGATACATGGCAACGGTAATGACGGCTCGCAGATAACGGTGCGCCAATTACTCAATCACACCAGTGGCATTTTTGACTACACAACCGACGACGCCTTCTTTGCCACACTCTCTACGCCGGAAAGTTTTGCGGCCAATCGTTTCCACACCTACACCCCGCAGGACCTCGTAAACATTGCTTTAAGCCACCCACCGGAATTCGCGCCAGGAGCCAGCTGGTCATATTCCAGTACCAATTATGTTATTGCCGGCATGCTTATTAAGGCCGCCACTGGCAAAGACTGGAGCACAGAGGTGAGAAATCGGATTTTGCTGCCGCTGGGCCTCACAGAAACCTCATCGGCTGGTACGCGCGCTGGATTGCCGTTGCCGTTTGCTGAGGGTTACCACATCTTTACTACTGACCCGCAGAATCGCCAATACACCAACACCACCCTGCACAATATGTCGTGGGCGAGCTCGGCTGGCGACATTATTACCACTACTAACGATGAGAATCGTTTCTTCCAGGCACTGATGCGCGGCAAATTGCTCAAACCCGCCCAACTGGCCGAAATGAAGACTATCATTCCACTGGGAGACGGAGTGGGGTATGGCCTGGGAATCATCTGGACGAGCCTGCCATGCGACAGTCGTGGAGCTTGGAGTCATGACGGCGGCGTCGTGGGGTATGCCACCTCAAACGGGACAACCGACGACGGACAGCGCAGCGTCGTGGTATCACTGGATACTACAACTTTCACCGACCTAGACTATGCCGAAGCAGTCGGCCAGCTACGCATCGATGCAGTCAATGACGCTCTGTGCGCCGGCCAGCCCACCGTTACCAGTCCGCAAAGTCTGCTCACCCACCCGCTACCGGTGCAACCTGGGGCAGTCGAACGCCTCCGCACGATGCTCTAATCGACGACGCGGGGTATGGTTCGCAATCTTGCAGCCCCCTAAAACTCTATAACTTTCCTGAAAAGAAAAGCCAGGCACCCCTCGAATATCTTCTATATGGATATGCGCAGCGCTGTGGGGTTCAAAATTATTGCTGAGTTAAAACAGATTCCAAAAGTAAAGGAAATAGCTTGTAGCCTTCGATTAAAAATAGCGCAAACAAGCTGCCCCCCGCCAATGGGTACTTAAAAATAGTTGTTGCAAGCTCAAATGATGGCTGCTTAACCCCCAAATACCGTCTACTCGTAAGAGACGCGGGATGAGCTCGCGCATAAGAGTTTTTTGAAAACAATAAATAAGATAGACAAAACCGGCAAATCTTGTATGATACCTACTGCATAAGGAGATTCTATGATACGTGCCGCCCGAATTGCCCGCAATCCTGAACCAAGGTGGTGGAGCCCAGAAACACCCTATTTAACGCTTACCGAGGGCGACGGGGCTACAATGCTCCGTGCTATGTCAGAAAAGTTTGCCGAAGGTGCGACCGGCACAGACTTAAGGGTTCCGCATAATGCTGCGGCCCGCGGGGTGAGCCAAAACCTAATTACGCGTATAATTACCGCGAAGCTGCCGGGCGGGAATGCAGATTCGCGCTTGGATGAGACCGTTTTAGGTGCGGTTAAGAACTATCTGGATAATGTACGTTTGCCGCATCGCGACACTCAAAAAGGAGACAGAGGCTGGACCTTCCAGAATACACCTGCCCAGGTAACCGAACAGGGTGCGGAATTTATAGCACAGGTATGGGGCGAGGGTCCTATATTTATTCCTGTTACAGCCACTGTGGCAGAACTGCAGGAATGGGGAGGCTTCTCGCACAGAGGAGTTGGGCCAAACCGTCTCCTACTCGCAGGCCTCCGACTTGCTGTAGAATACACAGCGGCAAAAAATGCGCAAAATCAGCAGTAGGATCAGCCTCTGTCTTCCCCTTTGAAGGGTAATCTGGTATACATAGTACTACGATGTCGAAGGTCATACCTACTCAACCACTACTTATTATGCTTTACGGGTTCCCGGGTGCAGGGAAGTCATTTTTTGCCCGCCAGTTGACCGACCAACTGCAGGTCGCCCATGTGCACGGTGACCGCATTCGCGGCGAGCTGTTTGACACGCCGCGCTACGACAAAGAAGAAAACGAAGTCGTCGCCCAGCTCATGGACTACATGACCGTGGAGTTTTTAAACGCCGGCCTCAGTGTGGTGTACGACGTCAATGCCGTACGCGCCAGCCAGCGCCGCATGCTGCGCGATATGGCCCGCAAGGCCCACGCAGAACCCGTACTTATTTGGCTGCAAATAGACACCGAAACCGCCTTTAGCCGTCTGTCT